>Ga0187846_10000006_pt1 | contig 119884 bp, 102 predicted proteins | sample TC_taG_FD_161473 | JGI IMG/M metagenome (GOLD analysis project Ga0187846, IMG submission 161473) | Biofilm microbial communities from the roof of an iron ore cave, State of Minas Gerais, Brazil - TC_06 Biofilm (v2) | ecosystem: Environmental > Terrestrial > Deep subsurface > Cave > Wall... | reverse complement strand
TCCCCACCGCGCGCGGCAATGGCCTCACGGCAGCCCTCGTAGAGCTCAGCGAGCGGAACGGAGGGTATCCCCACTCGGTACCCCTGCTTGTTGGCGAGAAACGCCTTCCAGAAAACGTCGATGCCGTAGCGCGCGCTCGTGCGCGCCAGCTCTTCATCGAGCGCGCTGACCAGCACAACGCGCCAGTATCGGTCAATGGCGGCCTGCGTTTGCCCGGCGCTCCGCAGCCAGTCGAGCATCGACACGTCGTCTGCGCGCGCGATGCAGCCGCCGGCTCGCGCAATTGCCATTAGGGCCGCTGCAATGCTCCGCTTGTCGGCCAAGCCCAACGCATCGAACAGCACAAACGACGGCGCCATGTGCAGCGGCGGAGGCAGGGGCGCCGCCTCGATGACAGCCCGCCTTCCGGACGCATCTGCAAAATACAGGCGGTCGTAGAAACGAATCTTCCCTGCCGCACCGATGCGGCGGTAAAAGTCCGCAAGATTGGTGCAACATCCGAGAGTGACGTGCTGGCAATTGTCCACTTCGCTGCCGTCGGGCAGCGTGTAGGAAGTCGCTCGGCCGCCCAAGCGGGGGCGCTTTTCGAGCAAGATGACGCGAAGGCCGGCTTCAGCCAGCGCGACGGCGCAGGACATCCCCGCCAGGCCGCCGCCGATCACCAGAACGCTTTGCAAGGGCATTGCTTTTCCACCAACCGCTCATGCCTGCCGCGAGCAGGTGTTGCAACTTCTCCGCCCTCGACAGGGAAACCCGCGACGCAAACACATCGAAACCCGATTCCTCAATGCGCGCTAGCAAACTACTGTAGGTGCGAACCAACGCTCGCAAGGTAGCGCGACTATCGCCATCAACGCGCTCGACGAGCGGTGCGCCTTCTTCGTAGAAGCGCCAGGCCCGCTCGGCCTGATGTGCCAGCAGTTCGCGCAGGCGCAGTGTCAGCGGTCCGCCCAGGTCGGCGGGACGGCAGCCAAAGCGCTCGAGATCCTCCTGCGGAATGTACACGCGGCCGATTTCGAAATCGCTGCGGACGTCGCGGATGATGTTCGTCAGCTGGAACGCGAGGCCGAGCCGCTCCGCCAAGTCAGGCGCCTTGGGATCGCGGAAATCGAAGACCTGCAGGCACGTCAGGCCAACCGTGCCGGCTACCCGATAACAGTACTCCGAGAGGCGGTCAAACGTCGCGTAGGAAACGACGGTCAAGTCCATTTCGGCGCCCAGAATCAAGTCGTGAAAGTAGCGCGCGGGGATATCGAACCGCGCGATTGCGTCCTGCAGAGCCGGTAGAATCGCGTGACCGATGGTGCGGCCCGCAGCTACCTCGTCGAGCAAGGCCCGCCAGTGAGCGAGTTCGCGGCGCTTCGATTCGATGTCGCCGGGCTCGTCGGAGACGTTGTCGACAAGGCGCATGAAAGCGTAGAGCGCGCAAAGAGCGTTGCGCTTCGGCTTCGGCAGTCCGAAAAAGGCCAAATAAAAGCTGCTGTGCGCGGCTCGCGCGATGCGGTTACACTCCGCGTAGGACGAGTCAACTAGGCGAACTCCATGCGGTACAGATTGCCCCCTGGAGGCAGTCACCGCCGCGTCCGATGCCGCCTTTCCTTTCCATGCTTCAGAAAGGGCTTGCGTGCCTGAGAGCATCTTGGACGCTGCCGCGCGCGCCAAGAGTTTCAATTGCGTTGCTTTGCTCAGGGCGGGACGGCGCTCGAGCGTGTTGTAACCCGAGGCTTCGATCGCCGCGAGGACAGCCGTCCCGCCGCGGCTGAACAGCTCAATGTCTATTTGCAGGTGCGGCTCAACTCTGTGCGCCAGGGGCATTCCCTTCGCGAAAAGCGCGCGTGTCCGCGCGATCAGGTCTTTCATCAAGGCGACGTAGCGCTCATCAAAACGGCGGGTCACGATGTCCTCGGGTGTCAGCCCGTGCACCGATAGGAGGTCGATTGGTATGTAAATGCGGCCCTTCTCGAGGTCGCGCGATACGTCCTGCCAGAAGTTCGCGAGCTGCAGCGCCGTGCAAGTGAAATCCGACAACCGCTGCCGGTCCTGGTCACGATAGCCGCAGAGATACAACACCACGTGGCCCACGGGATTGGCGGAATAGACGCAGTAATCGAGAACGTCGTCCCAGGTCTGGTAGCGATGAACTCCCTGGTCCTGCCGAAAGGCACGCAACAAATCCGTAAACGGCCGGGCGGGTATGTCTTTGGCTCGAGCGGTTTGGCCGAGAGCTATTAGAACCGGGTGGGAAGGCGGCCGGCCGCCCCCGTAGATCAGCTGTAGCTCCTCTTCCCACGCGTCGAGCAATGCGAGAGCGCGCTGGGGATCCGCTATTTCGTCGCCGAGATCGTCCGACCACCGGCAATACGCATAGACGTTGTAGAAGTGCTGATGCAGACGCCGCGGCAGCAGCCACGAGACCACATTGAAATTCTCGTAGTGGTGGGTGGCGAGCCAACGCGTGTAGCGCTGGGCTTCCGCCGGCGCACACCCTGCCGCCGGCAGGTTGCGTGCAATCTCCAGTTCAGGCGTTGCCAGCATGGAATCGTAAGAACGGAAGCGGTGCGCGGCGCTCCAGCGTGACTGGCTGGAACCGTCTCAAGGAATGACGGCGGTCTTCAGCTCGCCATTCCGATGCTTCATGTGCTCGAACACGTGCGGCAGTTCGCGCAAAGGAACTTCGCCGGTGATGAAGTCGCGAGCGCGGATTTCGCCGCGGGCGATCGCGCCGAGGGCTTCGCGCATGAAGCGCGGCGTGTGATGAAAGGTGGACTTGATAGTGATTTCCGCGTAGTGCAGCGCGGCGGGGTCGAAATTCACCAGCGTCCCCCGCGGGCAGCCGCCAAACAGATTCACCGTCCCGCCCTTGCGCGCCATCTGCACCGCCCACTGCCAGGTCATCGCGGACCCTACCGCTTCGATTACAGCGTCGGCACCGCGCCGGCCTTCGGTCAATCCCCGGACGGCAGCCACGGGATTCCCTGGCTGGGACACATCGAAGGCTGCCGTCGCTCCCAGCCGCTCCGCAGCGCGGATCTGGCTCTTGCGCTTGCCAAGGGCGATGACCCGCATCTTCCGGCCGGAAAGAATGCGCACGAATTTCAGGCCGATCGGCCCGCAGCCAATCACCGCCACGGTGTCGCCGGGCTGAATGCCGGTCTCGTGAATGCCGCGCAGCACGCAGGCGAGCGGCTCGGCCATGGCCGCGTCCACGAACGCAACGTTCTCAGGAATCTCCAGCATGTTTTGCCGGACGATCCGGCCGGGGATGCGAATGTACTCCGCGTAGGCGCCGTTGTTGAACAGCAGATCCTCGCAGAGATTGGGCTGGCCCTTGCGGCAATAGAAGCACTCGTTGCAGGGCGCGGAATTCGCCGGGATGACGCGCATGCCCTTGCGCACCCCGCCGTTCACGCTCCGGCCCTTCCGCTCGACCACGCCCGCCAGTTCATGCCCAAAGAGCGCCGGCGGCTGAATCATGCGCGCGTGAAAGCCCTGCTTCCAGACCTTCAGATCCGTGCCGCACGTCAGGGCTACTTCGACGCGCACCAGAACGTCATCGTCCGAGAGCGAGGGTATGTCCACCCGCTCGATCTTCATGTCCTCCCGGCCATACAACACGGCCGCGGTCATGTGTCCGTTGGCTTGCTTCATTCGTGCGTAATCACGACTTTCAAAGTATTATCCGCCGGATGGGCTGCCAAAGCCAAGCCGTCTGCGATGCGTTCCAGGGGGAACCGGTGCGAAATCAGCTCTCGCACCGGCAACCTTCGCTCGAAGACCAGCGCCGCCGATTCCTGCTGATCGTCAATCGAAGCGCTGTAACTGCCGAGAATCTCCTTCTCCTCCACGCCCACAGCTGCGGCGGAAAATTCCAATCGCATCACCGGGTCGTTATGAGCAAACAATAGCACGCGCCCGCCCGGCCGCGCGAGCGCCAGAGCTTCCGATACCAATGCCGGATTGGGCACGGCCACCAGGACAACGTCGGCGCCCCGGCCATCGGTGCGCTTGCGAATTTCTTCCTCAAGATTGGCGAACGCGGGTTCAAACGATTCTACTGCGCCGAAGCGAAGGCTCGCTGCGCGCCGGCCTGCCATCGGATCGCTGGTGTAGCAGATGGCGCCCTCGTAGCGGGCGACAAGCATCAACAGCATCCCCATCGGCCCCTGGCCGACGACGAGCACCGTTTCGCCCCTGGCGATGCGCGCCTTGCGCACCGCTTTGAGACACGTGTTGACCGGCTCCACGAACGTCGCTTCTTCGAAACTCACGTCCGGAGCCAGCGCGATCATGCCGCGCTCGACAATCCAGGGCATGGCGCGCACGTACTCCGCGAAGCCGCCGCCATTCGGATCGAATCCCGCTGTAAGGCCGACCTTCTTATAGGCCGAACATTGCGAAAAGAGTTTTCTTTCACAATAGAAGCACGATCCGCAAGGTATGTGATGGAAGCTCACCACGCGGTCGCCGGTCTTGAACTTCGTCACGCCGCGGCCCACTCGCACCACGGTGCCGGCAAGCTCGTGCCCGAGGATCTGCGGCGGAGCGATAAACCCGTGATGAATCTTCTTGATGTCCGTGCCGCAGATGCCGCAGGCCGCGACGCGGAACAGCACTTCGCCTTCGCGAATCTCCGGTATGGGCACCGATTCGACCACCACGCGGCCTTCGCCCCGATAGACCCCCGCGCGCATGTGCCCCGCGCCGCTGCGCAGCGTTGCGTGCGCCCCGATTTGTGCCGCCGGGTTCATCGCGCAGCTATCGCATCCGCCTTGGCCGTCTCCCACGGACTCTCGCCTACCGCCTGCACCAACGCATGCAGCACTCTCGCCAGTGCGTCCGCAGCTTGCTCACTATCCCGTGCCAGGCGGAGCAGGCCGATGATACCTGTCGGTTTCCGAGCGAGCTGACCGACGACTCTCAAAACGCTCACTCGCCCGTTCTCGTCAAAGACGCGCTCGAAGTCCAGTGGCAGATCGCGGTCCACCGTATCGCTCACGCAGCGTATCGCCACGCTACGGACCCTGTTCTGCCAGGCGGCCCCAACAACGCACGCACCTTCCATTTCCACGGCGTCACCCAACGCGGCAAGCTGCCGCTTTTCCGCAGACGTAGCAACGATCTTATCCGACACCACGAACGTGTCCACCGGCTTCGCGCCGACCTGAGCCGCCAGACGCATCAATTCACCATCGCTCGGCAGCGAGCGCCCGCCCTCAATCTCCGTCACCTGCTTGGCAACGAGCACGTCACCCGGAGCGTATTCCGGCCGCAACGCGCCTGCAAAGCCCGAGGCAATGCAAAAATCGGGAGTCTCCTTGAGGGCCCCCTGCATCGCGCGCCGTGCGGCGAAGCGTCCCGTGCCGGTGATCACAACTCTCACTTCCGCGTCTCCCATTCGCGTCTCGTAGCAGTCGCAGTCATCCTCACCAGCCGACGAAACGCACTGGAACCGCGCCATCCTGCGCCAAGCCGCAAATTCGTTTTCGAGCGCGAACGTGACAAGTATTTTCAACGCGTCCTCAAGCCGCAGCGGCCTGCGTGACTTCCTTCTTGCGTGCTGCGTCGCCACGCACGTAGCCGCTTTGTTCGTACCAGCGAACCGCGCGTTCGAGAGCGGCTTCCACCGCGCCGGGCTTGTAGCCCAGTTCCCTTTCGGCTTTGTCGCTCTGGACGAACATGCGGTGCTTGGACATCTTCACGCCGTCAACCGGAATCCGCGGTTCGCGCCCCGCCAGGCGCGAAATCCAAGCGTCCGCGTAGGCCGCCGCAAGAGCCACGGCATGCGGCAGGCGCAGACGCGGCGCCGGACGCGCGGTGATCGCCGACAGGGCATCGAGAATCTGCTTCAGAGTCATGTTTCGCGCGCCAAGAATGTAGCGCTCGCCCACGCGCCCTTTTTCCGCCGCGAGAAGATGGCCCGCCGCGACGTCCTCCACGCCGACGACGTTGAGTCCGGTGTCCACGTAAGCGGGCATCTTTCCATTCAGAAAATCGAGGATGATTCGACCTGTCGGTGTAGGTTTCCAATCGCCCGGCCCGACGGGCGCGGTGGGATTCACGATCACCACCGGCACGCCGTTTGCCGCGGCTTGCAGCGCTTCCTGCTCGGCCAGAAACTTCGATCGCTTGTAGTGGCCGATCATTTCATCGAGCGCCGCGCGCGTGTCCTCGTTCGGAAGCCCACGCTCGCGCGGAGCAGCAATCGTCGCCACCGTGCTGGTATAGACGAACCGTTCGACACCCGCCTGCAGCGCCGCTTGAAGCAGGGCGCGCGTTCCGCCCACGTTGCTCTCGTACATCTCATCGGGCGTGCGCGTCCACAGGCGGTAGTCGGCCGCCACGTGAAACACGCGCCGCACTCCTGCCAGCGCCCGTTCGAGCGAAGCGGGGTCGCGCAGGTCGCCTTCGGCGCGTTCTGCGCGCACTCCATCGAGCATGCGGCAGTCGCTGGTGCAACGAACGAGAACTCGAACGGAGTGTCCTGCGGCGACAAGCTGACGGGCGACATGGCTTCCCACGAATCCCGTGGCGCCCGTAACCAGCGTGGTCATAAGATGCGGAAAACCTCGTTCTCCTGCTGCGCGGCGGGAGCCAGCGGGACAGCCCTGGATCCCTCATGTCCATCGGCAGCGCCGCTCCTATGGCCGTTCGAGCGGGCGTCGCCGTTCGTCTTCGCGGCCGGCTTTCCCTTCAACCCACCCATCTTGCCCGAAAAGGTCCAGTGCAGCATTTTCCAGGTGTCGCCAAGCTTCTTGTTGCCGCCCAGCACGGCCGACGCTTCATAGCCCGCGTGAACCATGCAATCCTGGCAGCGCGGGTCGCGACCGCGGCCGTACTTCTCCCACGGCGTGTTCTCGATGAATTGTTTGAAGGTGTCGTGATGCGCGTCGGTCATCAGGTAGCACGGGCCTTTCCAGCCGCGCGGGTTGTAGGTGGGATTGCCCCAGGCCGTGCACATCAGTTCGCGCTCGCCCCGCAGGTACTCCATATAAATGGGTGAAGTCACAATGTTGTAGCGCTCCAGCAACCGGCTCGCCCGCCGGAACTTCTCGCGAATCTCCTCGCGCGACATGAAGATGTCCTTCGTCATGACGGCCGCATAGGAGTAGGCCGGCGAAAGCATGTGGCCGTCCACACCGAGAGTTTGCAGGTAGGCAAACAGGTCGGCGATTTCCTCGATGTCGGTTTCCTTGTAGATTGTGGTATTCGACGTGACCAGGAACCCCGCGGCCTTCGCGGCCTTGACGCCTTCGATGGCTTCTCGAAAGACGCCGTCGCGCTCGACGCAGATGTCGTGCGTTTTCTCCAAGCCGTCCAGATGCACGTTGAAGAAGAAGCGCGAGGTCGGCTTGAAATTTCGCAGCTGTTTGCGGATGAACATTCCGTTGGTGCAGAGGTAGATGTGCTTCTTGCGCGCGAGAATTTCGCCGGTCAGGCGGCCGATCTGGGGATAGATCATCGGCTCGCCGCCGCAGATCGAAACGATCGGAGCGCCGCACTCCTCAAGCGCCTCCAGGCACTGCTCCACCGTCAGCATTTCATCGATTGTGGACTTGTATTCGCGGATGCGGCCGCATCCCGTGCACGTCAAGTTGCAGGCGTGCAGAGGCTCGAGCATCATCACCAGCGGGAACCTCTTGTCCCCGCTCATGCTTTTGCGAGCCAGATAGCCCGTCATGCTGGCCGTCAGACTGAGAGGAACTCTCATCCATTACCCCCGTTTTCGTTTGGATGCAGCAACTCCTCCGGAAGCACCTTCACAGCGCAAAATCTTCGCCGGCCTTTGCTGAGGTTGTCATAGCGAGCGAGCGCATACAACGGAAAGGAGTTCCGGTAGAGATGGTATTTCAGATAGAAGACACAGGGGAAACCCGTGCCGGTGAACTGGTCCTCGTCCCAGGTGCCGTCGGCGTTCTGGTGTTCGACGAGCCACGCCACTGCGCGCTCCACGGCGGCGTCGCGCGTTCCGGCCACCGCGAGAAGGCCGATCAAGCCCCACGCTGTCTGTGATGCGGTGCTCTGCCCTTTCCCTTTCAGCGACGGGTCATAGTAGCTGAGGATCGACTCGCCGAATCCGCCGTCGGGGTTCTGCACCGAGCGCAACCACTCTGCAGCACGCTCGCAGCCTGGATGCCCAGCCACGCCCAGCGCTTCCAGCGCACGCAGCACGCCGCTCGTCCCATAGACGTAGTTCACGCCCCAGCGCCCAAACCAAGAGCCGTCCTGTGTCTGGTCCTTGCGCAGGAACTCGCGGCCGCGCTGAACCGCCGGGTGCGTCGCCAGCCAGCCCATCTGCCCCAGGCATTCTAGGACGCGCGCCGTGACGTCGGCGGTCGAAGGATCAAGCATCGCGTTGTGGTCGGCAAACGGAATATGGTTCAGGAACTGCAGGTTGTTCTCGTGGTCGAACGCCCCCCAACCGCCGTCGCTGTTCTGCATGCTCACCAGCCAAGCCAAACCCAGCCTGGCTGCCTTTCGCAGCCGCGTCTTGTCCGGATCGGACACGCGTGTCAGGGCCATCAGCACGAAGGCCGTGTCGTCCACATCGGGATAGAAATCATTCTGAAACTCGAAGGCCCAGCCGCCCGGCGCCGCTTTGCGGTTCTTGACTTGCCAGTCCCCGCTGCCAAGAATCTGCTTGTCCAGCAGCCAGCGCTCCGCCGCAATCAACGAGGGATGCGAAGGATCGAGACCCGCCTCTTCCAGCGAGACCATGGCAATGGCCGTGTCCCAGACGGGCGAGATACACGGCTGCACCCGGAGTGTATCCTCCTCCTCGATTTCGTAGCGCTCCAGGAACTTGATTTCGCGGGCGACCAGCGGATCGGTGGTGTCCCCGCCATCGGCCAGCAAGGCGTAAATCGAATTCATCATCGCGGGATAAATCGTGCCGAGCCCCTCGCTGCGCTCCAGCCGTTCCAGCATCCACTTGCGCGCGCGGGCCATCGCCGCCTGGCGCGCCGGCTTCCAGGGAAGGCGTTCGTGCACTTTGATCGCGCGGTCCAGCAGCAGGAACAGATTCTTCCAGGAGATTACCTGGTTGTCCCAAGCAAACGACTTCGGCTTTGCACCCGGCACCCTGAACAGGTCGTGCACCGTGACGCCGTCGGGCAGGCGCCAATCGGGCTTCCGCGCGTACACGATGGCCAGCGGAATCACGATGCCGCGGGTCCACGACGACATTTCGTAGAGATTTACGGGAAGCCAGGTCGGCAGCAGCATCAGCTCCGGCGGAATCGAAGGCACAATGCTCCAGCCTACAGCGCCGACCATCGCCAGATAAAAGCGCACGTAGGAGTTGGTCGCCTCGATCCCGCCAAGCTCAAGGATTCGTTCCTTCGCCCGGACCATGTGCCGCGCTGATGCGGGGTCTCCCGCGAGCCGAAGCGCGACGTAGGCTTTCACCGTCGCGTTTACTTCCGAAGGCCCGCCTACAAAAATACTCCAGCCGCCGTCGCGGAGTTGCCGCGCCCGTATGTAGCGCGCCAGGTTTTCCGTCTTCGGCGAGCCAAGGCGGCCCAGAATGTGAAGGTAGAGAATGTAATCAGACTCGAGCGTTGTGTCGGCTTCGAGTTCACCCCACCAGTAGCCTTCCTGCGCCTGCGCGGAAAGAAACCAGCGCACGCTGCGCGCAACGGCCTGCTCGACCATCGAACCCAAGTTTGGACGCTGAGCGACCGCCACGCCTTGCGCAGTTCCCTCTCCTCGCAATCTCACCTCAGATGTCATCAAAGCCCCATTTACAAGCACCAATATTTATCGCGATGGCACCGCTCTGGAACAGCGAATTGTTGCGCAGGCAGCCAATGTCTAACCCCATCTTTACCGGCTGCCGGAGGAAAACGTGGCGCGCTTGCCGGTCCCCTTCTGCACGCGCGCTAGCCACGCCGCCTTCTTCTGGCCCTCTTATCAGAGCGCTGCCCCGGACTTAGTCCTTGGCGTCCACGTCACCACCACCGGACCGGGTCGGCAATCTGGCGCTACAAGAAAGCGGATATTGCAAGACAGTATAGGGCCAAACATGCCCTAACACCAGTATTATCTTTGGCTTTCCATTCGCGGTCAACGGAAAAGCGCACGCTCATCTAACCGTGATGCTGCGCCGCGCCAAACCGCTGTCTGACTAGCCGCTTGAGACCCACTGGAAGTCGTTTCCCCAAGGCTTGCAGGAATTGGGGTTTGCTCGAAAGACGGGAAGCTCGTCGGCTTGCGGCGTCTCCGGCGGCCATCGGCGAACGCAGAACAAAGGCGTCGGCCCGTCGCAAGACCTTCTGCGCTGAAAGCTTGAAGTCCCCCTTCGACGGATCGAGCGCCAAGATAAACATGTCCTGCGGCCAGAATCTCACAATGGCGTTGCTTTCAATCACCACGTTTCGGGCGTCTGCGAGCGATTTCGCCAGGGGAACCAGTGCGTCCGCCAAGCGCCCCTCCTTCGTCTGCACCCAGAGCGCTCGCACAGCCCCGGCAGCCAGGAAGCGTGACGTGTCTGACGCGCCCCGGCGATCGCGCTCCTCTCGAATGACGTAGGTATGCTTCCGGGCCTTGCATCGGCAACTGGCCCCTGCCACCGGACAGCCGCTCTCGGAGTACGGCGTAATCTTAACCGCAGTCCATTTCGCTTCCGGAACCGCACGAATAAGGTCCACAACCAGCGCCGTCTTGCCGACGTTTCGTGATTGTCCGCCTACCACGAGTAGGCGGCCGGGAAATGAGCGCCGCTTGCTTCGCATGGCATTCTCTGATTGGAAGTAAATCCGAAAAACGAAAGCCCAATCCGCGCAATGTCAGAACGGATAGACTGGCCTCTCGCCTGGCGGACGCGTCTTCCACCGCTTGTGGACCCAGAGCCATTGGTCCGGATGCGCGCATACAAACTCTTGGATGACACGCGTGAAACGCGCTGTCGTCTGGCGCACGTTTGTCTCCTCGTCGCTGCCGCGGGCCAGCTCCACGGCAGGCTCGAAGCGCAGCTGGTACTTTCGGCAACCCTCGTCCCATGAGAGAAACCCGGGAACAACTGCGGCGTCCGTGCGCAAGGCCACGCGCGCAAGTCCCGACGTGGTCGATGCAGGAATCCCGAAGAAGTCCACGAAGACGCCTTCTTCAAGCGAGGTATTGTGATCGGCGAGAATCCCCACCGTGCCGCCGTCGGCCAGCACTCTCAGGATGGCTCGCGCCGAGCGATTCTTTTCAATCGGCTGATTGCCCGAGAGGCATCGATACGAGTTGATCAGCGCGTCCACGCGGCGGTTTGCGATCGGGCGCACGAGAAAATGCAGCGGATGGCCGTAGAGCGCGTGCGCAAAGGGCGCGAGCTCCCAGGCGCTCATGTGGCCGGTCAGAAACAACACACCCTTGCCGCGCCGGCGTGCCGCATCGAAGTTCTCGAACCCATCGAGAACAACGATGCTCTCAATCCTCTCGCGCGTGTACCTGGGAAACTGCGAAAACTCGCCCGCCATCCAGCCCACTTGGCGGATCATGTTTCGAATTACGCGCTTGCGTTTGTTCTCGTCCCAGCCGGGAAACGCCAGCTGCAGATTGAGCCTAGCAGCGCGCCGTAGCGGCGCGCGGACAAAATAGGCGGCGGCCGCAAAGGCCGCTCCCACAGACCGCGCTGCCGGTCTGGGCAGCGCTCCAAGCGCTTTCAACCCGAGCCAGGCCGCCGCGTATTCCATCCATTCGCGCACAGGCGAGCCATTATGCGCGAGCGTCCCGTCCTGTGCCAATGGCTGCGCGTTGGGACTGCGCGCGCGTCAAAGGCAGGAATTCTCAATGCAGTGATAGACTCGACGCGTTTTGACCGCTTCCATACAACCGGCCTCAGCGACCAGCCGAGGGGCCGCGATCGCCGCTGCAGTGATCGTGTTGATTTGTCTGTTCAGCCACCAGGGCTCGCTCGGCCTCGTCGGTCCCGACGAGCCCCGCTACGCCTGGATCGCGCGCAACATGGCGGCGACTGGAGACTGGGTCACGCCGAAGCTTTACGGGCAGCCCTGGCTTGAAAAGCCGGTTCTCTACTATTGGGCTGCCGCTCTGGGATTCGCTGCGCATCTCCCCGATGAATGGGCGGCGCGACTGCCTTCTGCGCTCGCTGCATTGGCGGCAGCCGCGGCAATCGGCTGGCTTGGATGGAAGCACTGCGGATTTGGGAGTGGCGTCTCCAGCCCTGCCCTGCTTGGCCCGCTTCTGTTCTCGACAACCGTCGGCGCTATCGGCTTCGCGCGCGCGGCCGGGCCCGACATGCTCTTTGCCGGTGCGCTTATGCTGGCGATGGCCAGCGCCACAGGAGTGCTGCGAACTTGCGGCAGCCTGCGTCAAGCGAGTGAATCGACCGCATCGCAGCCGGGCCGCGACTGGCCATCGCTTGCCTGCTTCGGCGCCTCCCTCGGGCTTGCCGTGCTCGCCAAAGGCCCCGCCGGGCTAATTCTGGCAGTTGCGGCGGTCGCAGTCTGGGCTATCGCGACTCGGCAATGGAGAGCGGCCTTGCGGCTCACGCATCCCGTGGTGATCGCGGCGTGGTGCGTCGTTGCCCTTCCTTGGTACGTTCTTTGTGCCCTGCGCAACCCCAATTTTCTTCGGGTTTTTCTGCTGGAGCACAACTTCGAACGCTATGTAGCGCCGGTCTTCCACCACCGGCAACCCTCTTGGTTTTTTCTCCCTATTCTCCTGCTTGCACTTTTTCCCTGGACCGCGCTGCTTTTTCCGGCCGCGCTGGAAGGCTTTCAGCAATGGCGTGAGAAATCATGGATTCGTTCGCCGGGTTTCTTCTTCGCTTGCTGGGCGGCCGCTCCCGTCGTGTTCTTCAGCTTTTCACAGTCGAAGCTTCCCGGGTACATTTTGCCGGCGGTGCCGCCGGCCGCTTTGCTCCTGGGCGTTACGCTCGCGCGACTCCTGCGCAGCGATTCGGCGCTGCGCCGGTGGATGCTCGCAGTCCTGGGCGCGAGCTGGATTCTCGCCGGCGCCGTCGCGCCGCGGGCTGCCAATCTTCCCGTAGGCGCAAGGGACACCCTGGGTAAGGAGCTTCTCCCCGCCGCTATCGTGGCCATCGCCGCCGGCTGCGCTGTGTGCACACTTTCGGCTTTTCGCGTCCGCGCCGCGTTGTGGTGTTGTCTGCTACTCGCTCCCTTATTCGTCGAGATCGCCGGCCTGCGATTTTTGCCGCGCCTCGATCCCTACATCTCGGCGCGATACCATGAAGAGATGCTCCGAAACGATCGCCGCCTCGACCGCCTCTTCACCTTCCGCTTGCAGCGCTCCTGGAGCTACGGCCTCGCGTTTTACTTGAACCGTCCGGTCCCGGAGTGGTCTTCCTCCGATCCCGAGGGCGCGCTTGTTCTGACCACTCCGGAGGGCCTCGTGGAACTGAAGCAGCTGGGCCGGTTTCACGGAACACTCGAGGAGGAGTACGTCGGAATCCTCTATGTGCCGGTTGGACCAGCCACACACTAGCGCGGCGGGATGTATTGCAGGAAGAAATTTACAATTTGATTTTCGTAGTTCCTGCGGTCGTCGTCGTTCATTTCCGCATAGCTGGAATGGTTGCGCACGAGTTGTTTGGGGTCCGGCGAGCTGTCGTAGAGCCGCAGCGTTTCGTTGGTCAGCTCCGGACGGTCATCGACCTGGAAGAGCAGTTTCGGGACTCCTTTCAGGCGAATCAGGGCCGGCGTCACCGGCGGCTCGTGACGGAACTTGTAGTTGGCCATTCGAAATCCGTAGTCGCACAGACGTCCCACATAGGGAAAGACGGCAAGCCCGGAACGTCGCGCTTCGATCTGCACCATAGCGCGAGGATCGCTGTAGGGCGAGTCCACTACCAGTGCGGCGATTCTCGTATCGGAAGTGGCCACCTCCAGTGCGACGTATCCGCCCAGATCCACCCCCCAGAGGCCGAAGTGCCGCGGATCCACGTCGTCGCGCCCCGCCAGCGCCTGCAGGGCCGACCGAAGCTCGCTTGTTTCGCGATAGCCCAGCGTGGTAACTCCCGCGCTCGACCCATGCCCGATGAAATCGAAGAGAAAAACATTGAACTGGTGTTCCTGCAGAACCGTCACCAGGGTCAATACATCGGAGCGCTGCGAGAGATACCCGTGGCAAACAATCACGGTGGGGGCTCTCCGCAGACCGGGGAAGAACCAGCCTTCGCGCGAAGTTCCGTCGGCCAGCGGAAACGAAAAGGCCGTGGGATGCCCCATCATCACGCTCAGATCGAGCGCCGCCGGGTTTCGCGGTGGACGCAGAATCTGATAGAGCAGGATCCCCGAGATGGTCACGACGGAAACGAAGCCGAATAAGAACAGCGCCAGGACGATAGAGAGAATCTTGGCGACACGCGTTGTGGGATAGCGCAGCTCGGAGAGGACGGCCATCTAAGCGCGGGCGCTCGTCATTCGCACCTCGACGCGCCGCATGTTAGCACAACTTGACGGGAACCTCGTTTGCCAGCGCACCGCCGATTGAACGAAGCGTCAAGGATTGGGTTCTCCTGCCGCCCCTAGCTATAATGCTGCTCTAGGGGCGTGTACGGCTTCGATGTCCATTCCACCTTCCACGCAGATCGTCGATCTTCGGCAGATTCATTCGCGTTCGCTAGAAACTTTGTTTCAGGAAGAAGTGCAGCGCTGGCGCGACGAACTCCACTGGGATTACCGGCCCTCGATCGATCTCATACGCAAGTTCATCGATTCACGCTCACTCGGCGGATACCTGGCCCTTCGCGATGGGCAGCCCGCCGGCTATGGCTTCTACGTCCTGGAAGACCACAAAGGCCTGATTGGCGGCCTGTTCGCCTCCGCGCGCTTCCCACAGGGCCCGGTGACGCAGCAGCTCCTGGCCGAAATTCTAGCGGCGCTTCAAGCTACGCCGCGGCTCCAGCGCGTAGAAGCGCAACTGATGCCCTTCGGCACCGCGCTTGAGCCGGCGTTCCTCTCCCGGTATTTTCACCTGCACCCTCGGCAATTCATGCTGCTTCGGATTGACGAAGCAAAGCTCGGCGGCAAAGCCCTGTCGAGCGGACTGCGGCTGGAGCCCTGGACCGATCGCGCTTTCGACCACGCCGCTCGTCTGATCTACCTGGCCTATGCCGATCACATAGACGGGGACATCAACGACCAATACCGCAGCGAGGCGGGCGGCATGAAGTTTCTCCGGAACATCGTGTTACTGCCCGGCTGCGGTCAATTCACTCCGGAAGCGTCGTTCCTCGTGCGCCCTGTGCTGGGCGATCCGCCCATCGGCATGGTCCTGACCTCGACAGTTGCCGCTGGCGTGGGCCACACGACGCAGATTTGCGTCCTGCCCGGTTACCAGGGCCACGGGATTGGCCGGACGCTCATGGAAAGTTCTATCCAAGCCCTGCGCCGCCGGCGCTACGAATACCTCTCTCTGACGGTCACCGCCATCAACAAGCCGGCCGTCCAGCTCTACGAACACCTCGGTTTCCGCACGATCAAGACCTTCGCAGCAGGAGTTTGGGAGGCGTAGTTACTTCTTCGCGCGGTCTTTCAGCAAGCCCTTCAGCTCGTCCATGAACTCCTTCACGTCCTTGAAATCGAGGTACACGGACGCGAACCGGACATATGCCACCTTATCCAGCTTCTTCAAACGATTCATCAGCAGCTCGCCGATTTCCGCCGTAGTACGCTCGCGTTCCGCCGCTTCGCTCACAAAAGCTTCGGCTTCGTCCACGATGCTCTCGAGCTTGGGTACCGGCACAGGCCGCTTCTCGCACGCTTTGAGAAGGCCCTGCAGGATCTTCTGACGGTCGAATTTCTCCCGGCGGCCGTCCTTCTTGATCACCATGTAGGGGATTTCGTCGATGCGCTCGTAGGTTGTGAAGCGGCGCTCGCATTTGAGACATTCGCGCCGGCGGCGAATCAAATCGCCCGTGCGCGCCTCGCGCGAGTCCACCACTTTGTCGTCCAGATGCGAGCAGAACGGGCACCTCACCGCGATCTCCTTTGCAAATTCTCGCCCTCGCCGCCGGACAACAGTGTGGCTGGGCCCGCCGCTTCTTCTCGCCGGGCCATCTGTCTCAATTCACCCACGGACCACCCCTCGCGCAGCAATAGCGGCACACCCACGAGCGAACAGGATACGAACGTCACCAGCCACATGACCACCGCTGCAACCAGCGCTGTTTCCCTCTGGACTCCGAAGATCTGCCAGTACACGAAAAACGTCGCCGCCTGCGCTCCGCCTCCCGCGCCCGGCAACTGCGCCGCCGACCCGACCAAGGTGAATGCCAGCGCCAGTGTCGCGCCCGGGAACCCGATCTGCGCCAGCCGGCCCCCAAAAGCATACGCCACCCACCAGTACACCAGCACCACCAGCAGCCAGTGCGCCGCCGTATAACCCAGCAACGCACCCAAGTCGCCCCAAGTGCGGATTCCCTGCAGACCTTCGCCGAATCCTTCGAGCAGCGCGACGACCTTCTTGCGCCAGCCAGTTCGCCATGTTTCCCGCTGCAGTGTCCCTGCCAGCCACGCCCCGCCGCGATAGCGGAAGAAACACAGGAATGCCACCGCCACAAGCAGCAACACAAGCAACAGCGCCCCCGCCGATCGCGCTATGGCCATGGCTCGCGCGCTGCCCTCCGCCATCAATTCTCCGCTCTTGAACAGCAGCAGGCCTGCGCAGGCCAGAACAGCGGCGGCGGCCATGTCGAACACGCGTTCGAGCACGTACACGCCGAACATCCGCGACACCGGGATCGAATCCTTCGTGGCGATGAGCATTGGCCGGATCGGCTCGCCCGGACGGCCCAGGAGAAACGTACAGGTGAAGCCCATCAGAGTGGCGCTATAAACATTCCAAAAATGAGTTGCGCCAAGCACGCGGCTGAATTGCATCCAGCGCAGCGCCCGCAGCGCAAAACAGCCATAAATCGCCACGACGCCCAGCGCCAACAATCCGAGCCGCACGTCGCGCAGGGAGCGCGCGAGCATCGCCCAATGGAATCCCTCGATGGAGACCGAATTGCGGGACTTGTAGATGAAAAACGCTAGGCCCGCAGCGGCAAACAGGAGCAAGAGGAAGCGTCGCGACCTTGGCAGCATCGATGGCGCAACGTAACAGTTCGCTTCTGAAGCTGTCAAGGCGGCGATTGGCCGGAACTGCTGGCCTCGCGGCCAGCATCTTTTCTCCGTGATTCTTTCTGCGCCGCGCCTGTCGCGGACGCGCTCTTGCTTTCTCGTTTTCCGCCGGGCATCCTGCTTGATCATGGGGAGGCCCGCGCGACCCCTTGGCATCACCGTTCTGGCATCCTTGTTCCTCTATCTCTCCTTTGGTGGAACGGCGATTCTCGCCGTCCTGCTTCTTTCGGGAGCGGCTCGACACGCCTGGGTGCTGCTTGTGGAGGAAGCGGTGAGCGTGTCGCCGCGCCTGATGGCCATCGCGCATCTGGGTCCTTTGCCAATCTTCGGGCTGTGCCTCATCGCCTGCGCTGTATATGCGCTGATAGGAGCGGGGATGTGGACGCTGCGCAGATGGGCAAGGGAGATCCTGATTGGTGTGTCCATTCTATGTGCGATCCTGTGCTTGGCGGCCCGGCACTTTTCATCCGCCCGGCAGAATTCGCTATCGAGACAGCCGCCGGAGTGATTTTTCCCCAGGTCTGGATTCTGTGGTCTCTGCAGCGCCCCTCGGTGCGTGAGGCCTTTGGCCTGAGGCGCGATGCACCCGCTCGCCCATCCCGCTGAGGTTTTTTGCGCACGTAACCCTGGCGTCGTCAACGCGCCGACAGGTCACCCACAAGCCATCGCCAAATTGCCTTCAGTGCATTGCAGGCGTATGCCAACGGCGCGAAAGTCCAGGCATGAAGCAAGCCGATCTCGGCAACGATATAGGCCGAGCAAATTGCCGGAATTGAGGAGGATTCGATGAAAAAGCGAGGGAGGATGGATGCTGGCGGCCGGATTGCTGTTCGTGTTCGGGGACGCGAATGTGTGCCGCGCACAAGGGCTCGCCGTTTCGATCAATGTTCCGTTTGCTTTTGACGCCGGCGGCAAGACTCTACCGGCTGGCCAATACGAAATCCGCGCGCTGACCGCCGACGGCGGTGGCGCTCGGTTAATTCAATCCAAGGACCGCGAGTCGTCGGTCATTCTTCTCACCATGCCTCTGGAGGCGAAGAGTGGCGAATTGGAACCACGCCTAGTCTTCCATCGGTATGGCGATCACTACTTTCTCGCGCAAGTCTGGATGGGCGGGCTCTCAGGGCGCAGGCTCTTCGTATCGAAGCGCGAGAAGGAAATGGCGCGCACTGAGATCAGCACCGAGCTGGCCCTGTATGGCAAATGACCGCATGCGGTGCGGCGTGCCAGCCACCAGACGTGCGAGCCAAGCAGCGGCGGAATCGACAGGAGGTTGAGTTCCGGGACTCAGCCTCCCGCCGCGCCGTGCATCCTCTGCACCCGCTAAGACCCTCGCCCCTCGGCTGCGGGACGATCCCGCCTTCTTACGCTTCTCCGCCTTAATTACTCCGGCAGCCGTTTTGTAGCGGAGACGCGCGTCCTGCCACGCAGGGCTGGAAGCCGCCGCCCCAGGGAGGCCGTCGCTTGTGTTCGTGTGTGCACGCGAATAAGATGCGGGCGTTGCGCGGCCCGCGCCTGGGCTGCCGGAGGCACACGCCACGGGCAGAGGTCGTAACCGCGGATGACGGCGCGGAACATTTCGAAACGATTTTGCGTTCTAACTTATGAGGCCGGGAGTGATGAACGCAGCGAGGCTGAGGAAGATTGGAGCCCGACGCCCAATTGGTGCGGCAATGCCTCCGGGGCGAACGGGCAGCGTGGGAGGAGCTGGTGCGGCGGCATACCCGGCGCGTTTATGGCATCTGCTACCGCTTCACCGGCAACGCAGCGGAAGCGGAAGATTTGAGCCAGGAGGTTTTTCTGCGCATCTATCGCACGCTTCGCAGCTACCAGCCGGCATTCGGCGGCTTCCCGACGTGGCTCACCAGCGTCACACGCAATCTGCTGGTGGACCATTACCGGCGCACGCGCCGCGACCGCATGACCGACTCGATCGAGGACGCCATGCCACAGCTCGAGGAAAGGCACTCGACGGCGCGGACGCCCGACCGGCTTGCGCATGCCGCCGAACTCAGCCAGCAGTTGCAGCGCGCCCTGGCGCGGCTTTCGCCCGAATTGCGCGAGGCTGTGATCTTGCGCGACCTGCAGCAATTGGAATACAACGAGATTCAATCGGTGCTTCAAGTGCCCTCGGGCACGGTAAAATCGAGAATCAACCGCGGACGGATTGAGCTGGCGCGCGTCCTGGAAGAAATGGGCGTGCGCCCGGAGTAAGACGCAGAAGCGAAGTCTATGAACTGGAACTGCACACTCACGGAAGAGCGGCTCAGCGACTACCTCGACCGGCAGATGGCTCCGGAAGAGGCGGCGGCCTTCTCCGCGCACGCGGCAGGCTGCAACGGCTGCACCCGGTTGGTGGCGCAAGTGGGCGGCCTGGTGCGGTCCATGCAGGCCCTTGAGCCTGTCCGCGAGCCGTCCTACTTGGTCTCGAAGATTCTCGGCGCGACGACTGGCGCGCGGCCCGAGAAGCCAGGCTGGAAGCGGAGACTTGGGTGGGTACCCATGTTGTGGCAGCCGCGGTTCGCCATGGGGGCGGTGACGGCGTTTGCGGCGCTGTTGATCGTGCTTCATTTCGGCGGTGTCACACCGGGCAAAGTCAAGCGGGCGGACCTCACTCCCGCCGGCATGTGGCGTTCGGCGAACCGTCAAGTTCACCTCGCGTATGCGCGCAGCGTCAAGTTCGTCAACGATCTGCGCGTGGTGTACGAAATCCAGTCGGCGCTGCAACGCACCCCTCCCGCTCAGGAGCAGGAACCGGCGTCGGAACCTAAGTCCGAATCGCCGTCGTCCCGTCCGGAACAAAAATCGCAGACCGAACCCCGCCCGCGCTCGCAGGTTCGCACGGGCATTATGGTCGCGGCGCTGCTGAATGAACCGGCTTGGAGCCTGCGATGAAGTGCGCCGTCCACGCCGACGTGGAGGCTGCGGGTTACTGCCGCAACTGCGGCAAGGCCATGTGCTCCGAGTGCGTGCGCGAAGTTCGTGGGGCGCTATACTGTGAACCCTGCCTTGCGACAACGCTCGCGTCGCCTGCCCTTCCGCCGCCTGCAGCGTCCTCGCCGAACCCGGGCCTCGCCGCCACACTCGGCTTTATTCCCGGCCTAGGCGCGGTTTACAACGGTGAATACGTTAAGGCGTTGATCCAGGTGCTCATTTTTGGCGGACTGATCGCGGCCCTGACTTCCGATATGAGCGAATCTCTGACGGCGTTCGTCGCCGTGGGCTTGGGAATGTTCTGCCTGTACATGCCCGTGGATTCATATCGCGTGGCCAAGGCGCGCAGGCTCGGACAGCCGTCGCCGAGCGTGCTGCCGGAAACCGCGAGCGGTCAACCCGTGGGCGCGATTGTCCTGATCATTCTGGGCGTTCTTTTCCTGCTCAGGAATTTCGACCTCTTCGACATGGAATGGCTGTCGCGGGTCTGGCCCGTCGGATTGATCGCATTGGGCGGTTACATGGTCTGGTCGCGCACGAAGAGAACGTAGGAGACACGCATGGCGGATGTGACGACAACTCGATGCGGCTGCGCCCATTGCCGGGTTCACGGGTTGATGGGCCCGATCATGGTCATCACCGTCGGAGTGATCTTTCTGCTCCACGAGTTCACGCGCTACAGCTTCGGAGACCTCTGGCCGGTTTTGCTGATCGTGGCCGGAGTCGTCCTGCTGGGCCAGTCGGTCGCCTCCAAAGCTGGGCACATCGCGTCGTGAGGAAGCTCCGCGAGTAACTCATGGGCAGCGACGCGGGACAACGCAGTTCGATCTTCACCGGCCTCCTGCTGATTCTGCTCGGCGCTCTCTTTCTTCTGCAGCGCTTCCACCCGCATTTTGGAATCGGTCACCTGCTCGCGCGCTACTGGCCCGTGCTTCTGATCCTCTGGGGATTCGCCAAGCTGGTCGATCACCTCACGTCGCAGCGAACGGGGGAAGGCCGGCCGGCGATTCTTACCGGCCCAGAGGCCGCGACGATGCTCATCGTCATTGCCGTCCTGATTGGGATGTCCATTCGAGAGTGGATTCCGGGCTTGCTCTCGGGGAAGTCAGAAGGGGAAGTCGATGTTACCTTCCTGAGTGAAACATACTCCGACAGCCAGGAACTTCCGGCGAGAACCATTCCCGCGGGCGCCCATGTGCTCATCCAGACCATCCGCGGCAACATCACCATCCACGCGGGCGAAGCAAGCGAGCTGCGCGTGTCAGCCACCGAAACCGCTTCCGGCTCGAACGAAACGGCCGCCCGCGAGCGGCTGAGAAATGTAAAGATCTCGATTGACGAATCGCGGAACGGATACACGATCCACCCAGCCTCCGAAAGCGACGCCGATAGCCGCGTCCGCGTGGACTTAGACGTGCAACTGCCGAAACAGTCGGCGGTCTCGGCGAAATCCACGCACGGCGACATTACCATTTCCGGAGTTGCCGGCGCCGTGAGCGCCGAAGCGACCAACGGCGATATCGAGATTCACGACACGGGTTCGGACACCGCCGTCAAATTGCAGAAGGGCGACGCGCGCATCTCGAACGTCGCCGGTAATGTGAGCGTCTCCGGCAAAGGAAACGAAGTGGAAGTGGACGACGTTCGCGGCAACGCTACATTCGACGGCGATTTCTTCGGCGCCGTCCACGTGCGCAACGTCGCCGGCACCACGCATTACACTTCGCACCGCTCCGATCTTACTGTTGTCAAGCTGGACGGACGCCTGGAACTCGATTCCTCCGGCAACCTTCAGGTGTCCGACGTGGCCGGGTCCGCCAGGCTGATTACGCACAACAACGACATCGAGGTGGAAAACGTCGCCGGCGCGCTCGACATCCGGGACGCGCATGGCGATATCAAGGTCGGTTTTGAACAGCCGCCGCGCGCCGCCATCTCCATACGAAACGAGACCGGAGACGTGGAGCTGACTCTTCCCTCGCACTCGGTCTTCGATATCTCCGCCATGTCCCAGTCCGGCGACGTGGACAGCGAGTTCAGCAGTTCCGCCCTGGAGCACGCCAGCGAGAACGGGACCGGCCGCATCATCGGCAGGATTGGCTCGGGCGGCCCGAAAATCTCGATCGCCACCACCTACGGTACGATCAGCCTGAAGAAGTCATCCTGAAATCGGCTTCCGCTTCTGGCATAGCAACTACCTAGCCGCGCGCAGGCGGTCGAGCGCCTCAAAAAAGTCGGGAAACGAAACTGCCACGCAGCCGGCATCGCCGATAGCCGTCTTGCCTTCGGCGCCGAGCGCCGCCACGGCCAGCGCCATCGCGATCCGGTGATCGCCTTGCGGGTCGATCCCGGCGCCGCGCAACTTGCCGGCAGAGCGGCCCTCCACGCGCAGCCCGTCGGGAAACTCTTCCACGCGCGCGCCCATGGCTCGCAATCCCGCCGCCAATGTTGCGATCCGGTCGCTCTCTTTCAGGCGCAGCTCCCGCGCGTCGTGAATCTCGATTCCCTTCTCCGTGAATGGGCCGAGGGCGGCAAGCATCGGCAACTCGTCGATCATCTCCGCCACCTGCGCCCCCGACACACTGCCTCCCGCCAAGGACGCGTGCCGCACGGAGACGTCGCCCGCCAATTCCGCCTCGCGCATTTCGAGCGAGGCTACGTGAATCGACGCCCCGATCGCAATCAAGAAATCCAGCACGCGCGCGCGCGTGGGATTCAGCCCCACGTTGTGAAGCATCAACTCCGAGCCGGGCAGCACCAGCGCCGCCCCGATCAGAAACACGGCCGCCGAAAGGTCCCCTGGCGCTAGGAGTTTTCTTGCCCGCAGGCTCGGCCGGGGATGGATGCGCACCGCGCCCTGCGTCACTTCGAGCGTCGCACCGAACTCACGAAGGGCGAGTTCGGTGTGGTCGCGCGTGCGCACGGACTCGCGCACCGTGGTCACACCGTCCGCGTAAAGGCCCGCCAGCAGAATCGCCGACTTCACCTGGGCGCTTGGGATTGGCACCGAGTAATCGATGGCATGAAGCGGGCGCCCGGCGATCCCCAGCGGCGCGACGTCTCCGTCCTTCGCGTGAATCTCCGCGCCCATCTTCCGCAGCGGCTCGATTACGCGGCGCATCGGCCTGCTCCGCAAAGAGCGGTCGCCGGTGATCGTGGAGGCAAACCCTTGGCCCGCAAGGAGACCGGCCAGCATGCGCATCGTAGTGCCCGAGTTCTCGGCATCGAGCGTGCGCGAAGCCGCTTTCAAACCGTCCAATCCCGCGCCCGCGATGCGGAGCGCGTCGCGCCGTGTCTCAATTCCGACGCCGAGTTGACGCAGGCAAGTGAGCGTGCTCTTGCAATCCGCCGCCGGGGAGAAGTTGGAGATCTCGCTGCGTCCCTCGGCTATGGCCGCCAGAATCGCGTAGCGATGGGAAATGGACTTATCACCGGGCAGCTCGACGATTCCGCTGATGCAGCCTCCCGGAGTGACCACTTTTCTTGCCACGGCGCGATTCTAGCATGGCGATTCGAGCGTGTTCGTTAGGCCATGCAACCAGCGGTTCTCTCTCGGGGTCAAATATGCATGGAAATCCCAGTCGCCTCGCAGGAATCGAGCCGGAACCTCCCGATGTCCGTTCATTTGATTTCCTGCGAGTGCGGCAAGTATCATGGTTCTTCCATGTCTTCCAAGCGCCGAAGGCCACTTTCGAAGGCTCTGGCCACCCTCGCGTTGCTCTGCCTGGCGCTGCCGCTGGGCGCCGACGACTCCCCAGCGACTTTTCCGCTCGAAAGCGTGACTCCGGGATTGAAGGGCGTCGCTTACACTGTCTTTGACAGAGATAGTATCGAAAAGATCGATCTGGTCGTTTTGGGCGTCCTGCACAACGCTCTCGGGCCCAAGCAAGACATCATTCTCGTGCAGCTCCTCGGCGAGAAGGTGGAGCACGCCGGAGTGGTGGCGGGTATGAGCGGCAGCCCCGTGTATTTCGACGGGAAACTGGCCGGAGCTGTCTCGCTGAAACTGGGCATCTTCACGAAGGAAGCGATCGCCGGCGTCACGCCGATTGCCAACATGCTGGACGTGGAAAAATCCTCTGCGGCCCCGCTGCCCGTATCTCCCGCCCAACCGAGCGCTGTTCCGGGCGCAACGGCGCACATCTCTGTCCCCCCGGATGTCATGCGCTCGGTCAACGCAGGCTCGCCCGAATTCCTCGTGCCCATTGAGACTCCGCTGATCTCCACGGGCCTCTATCCGGAAACGCTGGCGCAATTCGGCGCGCAATTGTCGGCCTGGGGCATGACGGCCATGGCCGGTGGGACCGCCAAGCCTTCACCCGAAGACGCTAAGATTCAGCCCGGCGACATGGTGGGCATGGACCTGATCCGCGGCGATCTTTCTCTTTCGCCCGGTTGCACGGTTACCAGCGTCGTCGGAGACAAGGTTCTGGCCTGCGGCCATCCGTTGTTCGGATTCGGCTCCGTTGCCATGCCGCTCTCGCGGGGTCATGTGGTCCTCACGCTGGCTTCGTCCATGGCGTCCACGAAGATCTTGACGACCGGCGGCACCATCGGCACTGTTACGCAGGACCGCTTGACCGCGGTGATGGGCAAGCTCGGCACCGGACCGCCGATGATCCCGCTGGACGTCACATTGTCCACGCCCGCGGCGGAAAAGAAATTTCACTTCGAAGTGATCGAAAGCCCGCAGCTCACCCCCGTTCTCGTGGCGCTGGCTACTTTCAACGGGATTGTCAGCAACCCCGCCTACAGCGAGGGAACCACGTTACAGCTCGAGGGTTCGATCGAGATGAAGGGGCACACACCCGCGCGGCTGGAAAATCTTTTTGCGCCCGCGGACACTCCTGTGCCGTCCGGGTTCTTCGTATCCACGGCCGTGCAAGCTGCGTTCGCGCGCATCTACTCCAATCCCTACGAACTGCCGCACGTGGACCGGATTCAGCTCCATGTCACAGCCCTCGGGGAGCGCCGCTGGGCGCAGATCGATAACGCCTGGATCGAGAAAAGTGAAGTGAGTCCAGGCGAGACCGTCTCGGTGAAAGTGCTGCTGCGGCCTTACCGCGGCGCGCCGTTCCTTCAGGAACTCCCGATCACTATCCCTGCTCAGGCCGCTCGCGGGACGCTGCAGTTGATCGTCAGCGACGCTGATACGCTGAACCGCAACGTTTATTTCCTGGCAAACAGCACGCAAGGGCAGCTTCCCGGACTGGAAGAGCTCATCAAGCTCATCAATCGCGAGCGCCAGAACGACCGTCTATACGCCACGCTGCTACAGCCCACGCCGACGCTGCTAGTCGAGGACAAGGAAATGCCCAACGCGCCGGTCTCCGAAATCAACGTGCTCGACCACCGCCAGAATTTCGGCGGTTCCCGCGTCGTGTGGCAGTCGAAAGCCGGTGAATGGTCCGTGGAGATGCACCGCGTGATTACGGGGGAACACGCGCTCACGCTCACGGTGAAGTGATGGCCGGCCCCGAAGGAGATTCGAGGTCATGAAGCGTCAACTGATGGTCGCTGGCGTGGCACTCGCGTTGTTCGCTGCGCCCCTCCTCCTGCGCGCCGAGCACACCCGCGTGTGGCGCCAGACCGGGTACGCTGAATTCGAAAAAGGCAACGCCAAGGGCGTGTCGCTTCGCAGCGACGGCAAACTCATGCCCGCGCCCAGGTTCGCCGCGTTTGCCGACCCCAACATGGCGTACCTTTGGGCCCTGCGGCTCGATTCACGCGGCCGCCTCTATGCTGCCGGCGGGTCGGACGCAAAAGTGCTTCGGTTTGACGACGCAGGAAAGGCGGAGACCATTTTCGAGTCCGCCGAGCTTGCCGCGCAGGCCATCGTGTTCGACGCGCACGACAATCTTTTCGTCGGGACTTCTCCCGACGGCAAGGTTTACAAAGTCACGCGCGAGGGACAGAAAAGCGCCTTCTTCGATCCGAAGTGCAAGTACATCTGGGCGCTGGCGGCCGATCCGGACGGCGACCTCTTTGTCGCCACCGGCGACGACGGCAAGGTTTTCGTCGTAGGCCCGGACGGCAAAGGTGAGCTTTTTTATCAGAGCGATGAGCGCCACGCCCGCTCTCTGGCGTTCGACTCTCACGGAAATCTCCTGATCGGGACGGATCCGAACGGCCTGATCGTGCGGGTCCCGATCACGCGCAAAGACCGCCAACCGCTTCCCGAGGCCGGCGCCGTTTTCGTGATCTACGAGACCAACAGGAAGGAAGTGACTTCCCTGATTGCGGCACGCGACGGCAACCTGTACGCCGCAACTGTCGGCGATAAGGCGCGCCCGGCAGGAACTCCGCCTCCTCTGCTCATCCCATCCCTCGTTGGCCCGCCGCAGCCATCGCCGGCGGCCGTCGCCGCCCAGGGTGGCGTCACCATAACGCAGACGCAGGCACCGGCGCCCCAGCCATCGGCTGCCCTTCCCTTCTTCCCGTCCGTCGCCGGCGGCGGGGAGGTCGTGAGAATTTCTTCCGATGGCTCGCCCGAGACGCTCTGGACTTCGCGTGAGGATCTGGTGTTCGCGCTGGGCCAATCGTCGGGCGGAAAAATTCTGCTCGGCACAGGCAACAAAGGAGCAGTCGTCGAACTCGAGGAAGGCAACGTGTCCGCGGACATCGCCAAGACGGCTGCGGCGCAAGTGACGAGCATCGTGTCCGGGTCCGGCGGAAAAATGTTCGTGGCCACCGCGAACCCAGGGAAAATCTTCACACTCGGCCCAGGCTACGAGTCGCAAGGAACGTTTGAGTCCGACACATTCGATGCCAGAATTTTTTCGCACTGGGGCCGCCTGACGTGGTCGGGCGAAAACGGCGCCACCTCGGGAAAGGTCGCCTTTTACGTGCGCTCGGGCAACACATCCAGCGCGGAGAAAAACTGGAGCCCTTGGGCCGGGCCGTACAAGACGCCGGGCGCCGAGACGGTGAGCTGTCCGCCCGCGCGCTTTGCTCAGTGGAAGGCTGTGTTTCTCGAATCGAACGGAGGCGCCGCACCGAGCATCTCGGCAGTGAGCCTGGCATATCAACCGAAGAACGTGGCGCCGGTAATCGACGACATTGTGATTCAGGAGCCGGGCATTCGCGTGCAGGGATTCGTGCTTGCGCCCGCCGCACCCGCGGCGGCTCCGGCGCCGTTGCGGCTTCCGGCGCGAGCGGGCTCCGCGTTTCCGGCCCCCACGGTCACCACAGACACCAGCGTGCGGCCGCCGCGAGTGGACGCCCCGCCGCAAGGATTCGAAGACAAGGGATTCCAGAGCGTGCTCTGGAGCGCGCACGACGACAACGACGACGAACTCGTTTTCACGATCTACTATCGCGGTGAGGGCGAGACCAACTGGCGCCTGTTGAAGGACAAGCTCACGCAAAAGTTTTATTCCTGGAGTACGGCGACGACGCCGGACGGCGCCTACTACCTGAAGATCGTGGCATCGGATTCAGCGTCGAATCCGCCCGATCAGGCGCTTTCGAGCGAGCGCGAGACCGACCGCTTCGAAGTCGCCAACACGCCGCCGCGCATCGAAAACCTGCGCGCCGTTCAAGCGTCGCCCTCCGTTCGCGTGACGTTCGAGGGAATCAGCGCCGGCGCCCCAATCACCCGCGCGCAGTACAGTCTCGACGGAGGCGACTGGCTGGTTGTATTTCCCACCGGCGTCCTCTCCGACGCCCCCAGGGAAAGCTATCAAATCGAGCTTCGAGACCTGGCCGCCGGCGAACACACCATCGCGGTGGAGGTCTCCGACTCCTACAACAACAGCGCAACGGCGAAGACGACATTTGTGTTCGCGGCGCATGCATCGCACTGAGCCCGCTCCCGCGTCGCGCGCGTCCGAGCTCAGTTGTCCCAGCTGCGCATGTTGCGGAGCGGCTCGAACCTTTCGATGACCGCGCCCACGCCGCTGGTTCCCACGCCATCCATGCCGTAATCGATGTGCACCACGCGCGCGTCGCACCGCACGGCTTCCGGGCTGCGCCCGGTCAGCTCCGTGGGGAGCGTGAAGAACATCTCAATCGGCTCGCCGATATTGAGCTTCATGCTCGACTTGAAATAAATGCCGCGCTCGGACAGATTCACCGACTGACCTTCCTGAATGCCGACGCGGCTTGCCGTTCTCGGCCGCGCTTGCCGGCTCACAAGCGCGCCGCCGGCGTCTGCGCTGGCGACGGCTGCGCTGGCGACGGCTGCGCCGACGGGAACCAGATGGGTGAGGAGACGAAAGCGCAGTGGAATGGCGCAGACCTTGCGGGGAGCGAGGCGACGTTCTTTTCCGGACATGCTTCCTCCTGACGGATTGCTGGATTGTGTGGGACAGCTTCCGGAAGGGGTTTCCGCAGAGTCGCACTGCCGTGATGGCGAGTCAACAATTTTAATGTTCGCGTGGCGCCGCCCGCTGGGCCGGAGGGCGCGAGAAGCACAGACGGCAGGCGTGTGCCATAATGCATCAGTCCGATTCCATGACGGGTCAACCTGCAACGAACGCGGCCTCGGCCGTTCCGCGCGAGGCGCCCGATCTCGCCGCCATTCGCGCGGCACACGAGCGCATCGCGCCGCGGATTCACCGAACGCCGGCGATCACTTGCGCGACGCTCGATGAAATCGCGGGCGCGAAGCTCTTCTTCAAATGCGAGAACCTGCAGAAGACCGGCTCGTTCAAGATTCGCGGCGCGACGAACGCAGTGTTCTCGCTGAGCGACGCAGAAGTCAGGAACGGCGTTTGCGCGCCGTCGTCCGGGAACCATGCGGCGGCGCTGGCGCTGGCGGCGCGCTGGCGCGGCGTTCCTGCATACCTCGTGATGCCCTCCAATTCTTCCGCCACCAAGAAGCGCGCGGTTGAAAGCTACGGGGGCCAGGTCACCGAGTGCGAGCCGAACATGGCCTCGCGCGAGGCCATTTCGGCGGAGGTGATGCAGCGAACCGGCGCTCGCCTGGTTCACCCGTACAACGATCCGCGCGTGATTGCCGGGCAAGGCACCGCGGCGCTCGAGCTGATCGAGGACGTGCCCGACCTCGATGCCATCATTGCGCCGGTGAGCGGCGGCGGACTGCTGAGCGGGACCGCCATCGCGGCCAAAGCCATGCGGCCGGGAATCCGCGTGATCGGGGGCGAGCCTCGCAACGTGGACGACGCGGCGCGATCGCTCGCCTCCGGACGAATCGAGCCAGTGTCGCCGCGCGAGACAATCGCCGACGGGCTTCGCGCCACGCTCTGCCCGCTGACGTTTTCCATCTTGCGCGCGCTCGTGGACCACGTCTCGCTGGTCGAGGAGGAGGAGATTGTTTCGACGATGCTCCTGCTTTGGGAGCGCGCGAAGCTCGTCCTGGAGCCCTCGGGCGCCGTGGCCGCCGCGCCCGCCCTGCTGCGGCGCGCCGGCGTGGAAGGAAAGCGAGTCGGCGTGATTCTGAGCGGCGGCAACCTCGATCTTCGTCATCTTCCCTTCTAAAGACAGCCTCCCAAAAAATCGCGATTAGAAAAAGCGGCGTCAAACCGCCGCACTGCACAAACTTGCCAAGCTCCCCGACCTGGCAAGCTGCCGATGCTTATCGGTGTGGTTGCATCGATTCCAGCTTTCCTGTCATTCTCAATCTGCGTTTGCCCGCCACCCGGCTGTTTTTGAGGGCAGGCCCATCTGCCGCGCTGGAGCATCGCGTGGCACACCCGCCGCAAGAGCAACTTGCGTTCAGGCGAGCCGCTAATCAGCGTGTGTCTGAGGGCAAAGCCCTACTTTACCGCGCAGAATTCCTCATGCAAGCGACCGCGCCTGTGAACAGTACGGCATCGTCGGTTAGTGGCTTTCCGCCTGCTTCTTGACGTGCTGAAGCACGCGCAGGTGAATCCGGTGCACTATAGCGTCCGACCATTCACGCCAATAGGGCTGCGGCCAGAAGTAGTTCTGGTACCAAGTGGTCCCCTCGAGAAGCGTGCGCCCGTCGCTCAACGCTACCAGGCGGAACTGCCCTCGTCTTGAGCGCATGTAGTTGTGCTCGAGATGCGGGGGTGTGATGTTCCAGGGGCTCAACTCGCGCATGGACTGCGGCTGGGAAGAAACGTTGAATGCGAGCAGCCGGTTTTCATCCCACACGGTAATGGCTCGACGAAATCACCGGTGGAGAAATGGCAATAGCGCACGGCTCCGGGCCCGCGTCCCACGATTTCGCCAGAAGTGGGGTAGGCGATACCGGCGCGGAACAACCATTCCTCGGGCGGGGCCAGCGGGGGGAATGCGATCACATTCTTCCAGACCACGGCCGGAGGCGCGTCGATCGTAACGCCGGTGGTGACAGAAAACACGGGAGGCTCGATCTTCGCGGCGTGCTCGGCGAACATCAGCAGGGGCAGAAGCGCCATACCCGCGGCGAGAGTGGGGCCCGCAGAACCGGGCGTGCGGGAACGCAAGATGCACCGGGCCACAAGACCGCCGGCGATGGCGAACGGAAGAGCCAAAGGCAGAGCCATGAGAAGGCAGAGCAGCCCTTCGTAGGCAAACCCAAAGAGAACCATTCCGAGCAGGACGACGGTAAGCGTGCCGCCGCCAATCGTTTTGAGCTTCGAGCGAGGCGAATCAAAGTTCAGAAACCAGGAAGAGACAAACCCGGTAAGGAAAGGCACTCCCAAGAACAGACCCCAGCCGTACCCCTGCAAGCACCGGGCGCCTAGACTGACCAGCACAACGCCGAGCAGAACAGAGAAGGCCATCCCGAGCGCGGCGCGGCGAGCGCCGGGCGCGCTGGCGCGCTCCCGCGCTTCGATATGTCTGACCGCTCCCAGGGGAGCGCTGGGCGCCAGGGACAGCCAGAGGAAAAGCGCAAGGTTCGCCGCCGGGGCGAAGAAGAGAAAAATCCATCCAGCGGATTTACCCGCGTCGTGCAGCCGGCGGAGCGTAAGGGCAAGGCCCATCCAAAAGAACGGGATGGAAATGGCCCAAAGGATGGCATAGAGCTGGGGCTGACGGTTTCCAAGCTCCACCAGCGACAGGTCGCGAATGGGAAGGAAGTAGTTCCAGATTTGCCAGGACTCGCCGAATCGGGCGGCGACCCAGCGGTCAATCGCGTACTTCACGGCAACGAGGATCGCTCCCGTAAGAAAGTACGGAAGGCGTTCGACGCGCCCTTCCCATGTGAACGGCCATTTCCAAGTATCGCTGCGCATTGCGGGCCTCCTGGTTATGCCTCAGGGAGCAATCCCGCCTCGTCGAGAGCGGCCATGACGCTGCGCCGGGCGGAACGAAGCAGCGGGAGCCTGGCTAGCCGGAGGAAACTGGCAACCAGAGCGACAGAGCTGTCGACCAGTTTGCGTGTTCCCTTCAGGTTGGGCGACGAATCGTAGAGAAAATACAAGAGCACGCCCATATGCAAACCCCAGATGGCGAGCGGCAGCAGCTTGCGCAGGTCATCGGGCAGTCGTTCAGGCTCCAAGGCCTCGGCATAGAGGCTCATGCAATCGGCGCGGAGAGGCGCGGTGGCCCGGCCCAAGAAGGACAGGGGGTGCCGGGGACTTCCTGTATAGCGGAACAACGCGCCGAGCAGCTTGCGGTCGTCTTTGAGAATGTCGAGCTTGGTGTGCAGGAGCATGGCAAGCCGCTCGCTGAGGGATCGGGCCTGCGGGAACCGGGCGTGCGCCACGATACGGTGCTCGCGCTGCACTCGTTCGTAGTAGGCCATGACGAGAGCTTCTTTGCCGGGAAAGTAGTAGTAGGCCAAGCCCAGCGCTACGCCTGCTTTGGCCGCCACCTCACGCATGGTCGTCTCGTCAAACCCGCCTTCCCGGAAGAGGTGGATGGCGGTATCCAGGATTTGCTCGCGGGCCGCTTCCCGGGCGCGCGTTTCGGCCTTTTGCGAGCCGGGTTTGTGCGCAGGCAGTGGCGCGGGAGAGGAGGGGTTGGTTTCAGGCTGCGATTTGAACATGTTCAATCATGGCCCGCGGGGATGGCGGCTGTCAAGGGAAAAGTTGAACGTGTTCAAATAGGTGGCAGAAAGCCCCGAAGCCAGGCCTTCCCTTTTCGAGACTCTAGCCGGCGCGGCGGGACTTTTTGCGGGCCTCGACGGCCTTGGCGGCGTCCACCTGCAGGAGCGATTTCTGGCCGCGCTGGCTGTCTTCGAGGCTCTTCTTGAGCGCGGCCATCAGGTCAATGACCGGCGCGCGCTGCACGTGCGGGACGGCGGCGATTTCCCTGCCCTTGGCCTTGCCCTCGATCATTTCTTGCAGGCGCTCCTGATAAGCGTCGTGGTATTTGTCGGGCTTAAACGGTGCAGCAAGATTCTTGATGAGCTGCTGAGCGAGAGCGCGCTCCGCTTCCTTGATTTCCGTCTTGGTGGCGTTGCCGGTGTCGGCGGCACGGATTTCGTTGGTGTAGAACATGGTGTGCAGCGTAAGACCCTCTTTGCGCGGACGAACGATCACGATGTACTCGCGGTTGTGCATGCTGAGCTTGGCCACCGCGGCGAAGCCTGACTTCTGCATGGCGTCAAGCAGAAGCGCGTAGGCTTTCTCGCCGCCCTCTTCCGGCGCCAGGTAGTAAGACGCGTCGTAGTAAAGCGGATCGATCTCGGCGACTTTCACGAACTCCAGGATTTCCATGTTGCGGGCGGACTCGGGTTCGGCGCGCTCGAGCTCTTCTTCGGTGAAGAGCAGATACTGATCCTTCTCGTATTCGTAGCCTTTTTCGACCTCCGTGCGCTCGACCATGCGGTTGCAGGTGGGGCAGAAGAGCGGTTGCTTCAGGCGCGTGTGGCAAGCCTTGTGGAGCTGGTTGAAACTGACACGCTCGGTGCGCGCCGCCGGGGACAGCCGAATAGGAATCGAGATGAGTCCGAAAGAAAGAAAGCCCTTCCATGTTGAAGCTGCCAATGCCCACCTCCAGTGATGCGCGAGGGCGAAGACGTGGCAAAAAGGCTAGCAATCACGGCCGAGTGTGTCAACAATTCCAGGGGTTGGAGGTTCGAAGGCAGCGCAGGCAGGACGATCAAACATCGTCGGGAGGGCGCCAGTCGGCCGGAGGAAAGGCGATGCGCCAAAAGTTGGGCGCGGGAGCCTCAAATTCGACGGGGATGTGGAAGCCTTCAGGCATCTCGCGGGCGGCGCGCACGACACGGCAACCAATCTTCTCGTTTGTCCCCTTGTGCTCAAGGACGAGCCGCGCCTGCAGCGGAAGGCTCTGTCGAATAACGATAAGAGCGCCACGATCGTTGACGCTCAAAGTGGTGGCTTCAATGGTTGTGGGCCGGCCTTCGAGCGCGACATGTATGTCGGTGCGCACGCGCAGGAGAACGCGCTGGCCGCGGCGGCGCTCTTCACGCACGATGGTCGATCCCGGCGCGTGAGCGCTCTGGCGCGAAGTTTGCGCCGGCAACGGGGAGGAAGGCTTGGCGGAGTGTGGGGGCAGCTTCGGCGCTGACGCCGCCCTCGAATACGCGGGAACCGCGGCCTTTGCCGATGCGGCGCCTCGTTTCTCCGGAGCAACTTTCAAAGTTTGAATCTTCAAAGGTCAACACCCCAAAAATCGAGTTCCGCGGAAACGAGCTCAACACCCAAATCCCAACCGTCGGGCCGCTGGGGGCCCTTCCACACGACAACAGCGTCGGCGGCTTGTCTGGTCGCCAGATTCGTGACACGCAAAAGCTGTTGCACGTCCAGTTCCGCTGGACTCACGAGCAGGCAGCCATAGCAATTGACGACGCGCGTGAATCCAGCTTCAAAGCGGAGCGGCCCGGCGCCTCCAGTCCACTCGATGGTTACGGGAACGCGGGAGTTCATGCGAGGACCGCGGCGTTTACGCCGTGCGCGAATGTCTCGGGGCAAGCCTTCGATAAACGGCATCCCGTTCAACTCCCCGCGCTGTGCCAGAGGGAAACACGGGGAAACGTCCCAAGGGCTGGCATCTTGTTTTTCGCGCCTCAAAGGAGGCTAAGAGCCGGAATCGGCGGGGTCAATGGTACGGAGCGACAGGGCGAAACTGTACGAGCAGGCAGCGAAGGGACAGGAGTTAGTCGGCAGAGGCAGGGCGATCGGCAAGGGCCGGCTTTCCCTTTTCGGAAGTTCTCCCAAAATGGCGCGCGGCCCAGCCCTGGAACAAGTCCGTGTAGGTGTAAAAGACAGGCGTGAGGTACAAAGTAACGAGCTGAGAGAAAACTAGGCCACCCACGACTGCCAGGCCTAGCGGGCGGCGTGAATCAGCGCCGGTGCCAGAACCGAGGGCAATGGGCAGTGTGCCCATCAGGGCGGCCATGGTGGTCATCATAATCGGCCGAAAACGAATCAGCGAACCCTGATAGATGGCCTGCTCGGCTGAGATGTGGCCTTCGCGCTCACGGGCGATGGCGAAGTCCACCATCATGATGGCGTTCTTCTTGACGATGCCGATGAGCATGATCACGCCCACGAAACCGTAGATATCGAGGCTGTAGCCGAAAAGCTGGAGCGTCAGCAGGGCGCCGAAGGCGGCTGAAGGAAGGCCCGAGAGAATCGTCAGGGGATGGATGAAGCTTTCGTAAAGAATACCCAGAACGATGTAGATCACCAGAATAGCCATGAAGAGCAGAATGCCGAGGCCGGTGAGCGAAGCCTCGAAAGCCTGGGCCGTTCCCTGGAACTGCGTGGTGATGGTGGCGGGGAGCTCCTGTCGTGCGAGGTTCTGTACCTCGCTGACGGCGTCCCCAATGGCAACGCCGGGCAGAAGGTTGAAGGAAATGGTTACGGCGGGAAATTGGCCGAGATGGTTCACGGTCAGCGGGCCAAGCGTGCTGGTAAGGTTCGCTACGGCGCTCAGAGGGATCAGGTTGCCAGTGCTGGAGTGAACGTAAACACTGGAGAGCGCTGCCGGATCGCGCTGGTACTTGTCCTCAAGTTCCATCACCACCCAGTATTCATCGTTGGGCGCGTAGATCGTGGAAATCTGGCGCTGACCGTAGGAGCTGTACAGCGCGTCTTCGACTTGCTGCGCGGTAACGCCGAGAGCCGATGCTTTGTCGCGGTCGATGTTGACGTTGATCTGAGGATTGGCGATGAGCAGGTCGCTGGTAACGTCGCGCAGGCCCGGCACAGCGCGTAACTTGTCCGTGAAAAGCGTGGCCCGGCGGTAAAGTTCATCCGTATCCGGACTCTGCAAAGTGAATTGATACTGGCTCTTGGTGAGCTGCCCGCCCACCTGAATCGGCGGCAGATTCTGCATGTACACGTTGATGCCCGTCAGACCGGCGTACTTGGCGCGCAGCTCGTCGATCACTTCGTCGATCTTCGGGTGATGCCAGAACAGGGGATCGAAGCGGCGCAGAGCGCTGCCCAACAGCGGTCCGCCGCCGTACTTCCGTTCCAGCGCCAGCATAGTCTGGCTGGGAACCTTGGGGCGATCCTTCGGCTCCTTCAAATGGAAGAAAATGATGCCGGAATTGCTGGAAGAGAAAAAGCCGAGGGCGGAGAAGAAATCGACGCGATTGGGGTCGTCGAGGGCAATCTGATTCACCATGAGCTGGTGCCGGCGCATGCTGTCGAAGGAGATTCCCTGCGCGGCCTCGGTGAAAGCGAACAGGTTGGAGTTGTCTTCCGCGGGGAGAAAGCCTTTCGGAATCTTCACGAACTGCCAGACGGTAATGGCGAGGATCAGTCCGGAAACGCCCATCACGAACACGCGGTGACGCAGCGCCCACTGCAACGACACGTCGTACCACTTCAGAAGGCGATCGAAGAAGCGCTCGAGCGACAGATAGACGCGGCCGTGCTTTTGTTCGCGCTGCGCGCGAATGAACCGGCTGCTCAGCATGGGCGTGAGCGTCAGCGACACGAAACCGGATACGAGAATCGCCATCATGATCACCACGGCGAATTCGTGCAGCAGGCGGCCCATGATGCCGCCCATAAAAAGCACGGGAATGAACACGGCGGCGAGAGACAGCGTCATGGAAAGAATCGTAAAGCCGATCTCCTTCGAGCCTTTGAGAGCCGCATCCATCACCGTCTCGCCCGCTTCCATGTGGCGAACGATGTTCTCGAGCATGACGATGGCGTCGTCCACGACGAAACCGACCGACAGCGTCAGAGCCATCAACGAAATGTTGTCCACCGTGTAATTGAGCGCCCACATCACCGCGAAGGTACCGACGATGGACATGGGCAGAGCGAAGCTGGGAATCAGCGTTGCGGAAAGATTCCGCAAGAAAAGGAAAATGACCAGGACGACGAGAGCGACGGCCAAGAACAGCGTGAATTTCACGTCGCCGACCGACTGGCGAATCGACACGGAGCGGTCGTAGAGAGTTTGAATCTGCACCGAAGGCGGGATGATCGACCGGAACTGCGGGAACAGTTGCTTGACCGCATCGACGACTTCGACCGTGTTGGTGCCCGGCTGGCGCTGAACGGCCAGAACAATGGAGGGAATGTCGTTCCACCAGCTCGCGATCTTATCGTTCTGCACGCTGTCGAAAACGCTGCCCAGGTTTTCGAGCCGCACGGGCGAGCCGTTGCGATACGCAACGATCAGCGGCCTGTAGAGCGAGGCCCGGGTCAGCTGGCCATTGGCCTGGAGGGTGAACGCGCGCTGCGAACCGGACAGCAAGCCGGTCGGCAGGTTCACATTCGCATTCTGAACTGCCGTGTGCACTTCGTCGATTCCGATTTGCCGGGTGGCGAGGGCTTGCGGGTCAAGCTGGATGCGCACGGCGTACTTCTGCGAGCCGAACACTTGAACCTGTGCGACGCCCTTAACCATGGAGATGCGCTGCCCCATCAGGGTCTCGGCGTACTGGTCCACGGTGTAGAGGGGCAGCGTCTTTGAGCCCATGCCCAGATACAAAATGGGCTGGTCGGCCGGATTCACCTTCTGGTAGGTGGGCGGCGTGGGCATGTTAGGCGGGAGCTGCGGCGCCGCGCGGGCGATCGCCGCCTGCACGTCTTGCGCGGCGCCGTCGATATTGCGACTCAGAGAAAACTGCAGCGTAATGGCCGTCGAGCCGAGGGAACTCGTCGAGTTCATCGAATCGATCCCGGCGATCGTCGAGAACTGCTTCTCCAGCGGGGTGGCCACAGCCGAGGCCATGGTGTCCGGGCTTGCGCCGGGCAGGACGGCGGAAACCTGAATCGTCGGATAATCGACATTGGGAAGATCGCTGACGGCCAGCCCCCGGTAGCCCAGAATCCCGAACAGAAGAATCGCCAGCATGACGAGCGTCGTCATGACCGGGCGACGGATGAAGAGTTCGGCGATGTTCATGAAGGCCTACCGATCCGCGGAAGCTACGTTCCTTGGTTGAACTTTGATGCCGGGAATCAGGCGGAGCTGCCCGTCGGTGACAACCGCTTCACCCGGGGCGAGCCCCTCGGCGATCACCGCTTCGTCACCAAGGGTGCGTGCGACCTTCACGGGACGGCTCTCTGCCGTCATGTCAGGCTTGACGACAAACACGAAATCGCCGGTTTGACCGGCCTGCACCGCCTGCACAGGAACCACGGTGGCGTTTTCCTGCTCGGAGAGCCGGAGAGAGAGGGTCGAGAATTGCCCGGGCCAGAGGCGATGATCCGCATTGGCAAAAGTGGCTTTCAGCCTGATCGTGCCGGTAGTGCTGTCCACGGCATTGTTGATGAAGGTGAGGTAGCCCACCTCGGGCTTGGTGTCGCCGTAGGGCGTGGCCTCGACGTGCAGTGCGCCTTGCGCCATATATTTTTTCGCCACGCCGAGGTATTGCTCCGGAATGGAAAAATTCACGTAAATCGGAGTGATCTGATTGATGACCACCAGCACTGGGACATCATTCTGCTTCACTAAGTTTCCGGGGTACACCTGGAGCGCGCCGGTCACGCCGTCGATGGGCGAGCGAATCGTGCAGTATTGCAGTTGAAGCTTCGCCGATTCGACAGCCGCCTCGTCGGCGCGAACGGCCGCGGCGTCCGCCTCCGCAGTCGCCTGATTCTGGTCGAGCTGCTCTTTGGGAGCGACGCCCGCTTCGAAGAGCTTCGCGTAGCGGTTGGCCTGGACGCGAGCCAGCTCGAGTTGCGCTTTGTCGCGCGCCAGATTTCCCTGCGCCTGCGCCAGCGCGGCCTCGAAGGGCCGCGCGTCCAGCGTGAACAGTAGATCACCCTTCTGCACGAACTGCCCCGGCTTGAAATGAGTAGCGTCGAGCCGCGCGTTGACTTGCGATTCCACCGAAACAGTGGAAAATGCCTCTCCGGTGCCGATGGAATTGAGCTCGATGGGGACCGTTTTCTGTACAACTTTGACGATAGTGACCGGCACGGCGACGCTCGGGGCGGTCTGAGCCGTCTGCGTGCTGCAGCCCGCCGTGGCCAGGGCTGCCGCCAGAAACACTAATGCCAGCGCTTTCCGATTCATGGCCATCGGCGGTCTGCTGACTGAGATCCTTCGCACTCTCATAGGGGCGCGCAGCATCCTGCCTCGTACCGGCTTGCGGCAGAAAATCTTCAATACATACTTTAATCTGAATCGAGGCGCTTCGCTACTGACACGTCCCGCCTGAAGACTTGGACGTAGGGATCGCCAAAAGGATTCCGTAACGAGCCGCTACTTACCCGGCGGCGGGCTGATCGAGGAACCAAAGCAGGCGTCCGGAGGGGCGAATTCTTCCCGCCGGATACTGGCTGGGCTTGTTTTCAGGCTCGCCGCGGAGGGCGGCCATGATTTCGCGCTTGTTGGCGCCAGAAACGAGGAAAAACGTGTTGCGGCCCCGATTCAGGACCACCGGCGTAAACGTGAGGCGCCGCGGAGGTTCAGCAGGCGCTGTTACTGGAACCACCCAACGCTGCTTCTCATCGAGCGCCGAGGCTCCCGGGAAGAGCGAAGCGGTGTGCCCTTCGATGCCGAGACCAAGCAGTTGCATGTCGAATTCCGGAGTCGCACCAAAGAATTTCCGCAAGTCCGCTTCGTAGGCTTCAGCGGCTTTTTCCGGAGGGGCCAGATGGGTGGGAACGGCATGCACGTTGGCTGCCGGGATGGGAATGTGAGAGATCAGCGTCTCGCGAGTCATGCGGCAGTTGCTGAGGAGATCGTCCTGCGGAACGTAGCGCTCGTCGCCCCAAAAAAGGTGCACTTTGTCCCAGGGCGTCTGGGCGCTGTATTTCTCCGCCCACATGGCGTACATCTTCGCCGGCGTGTGGCCGCCGGCGAGAGCGATGGCGAAGCGGCCGCGCCTGGCCACGGCGTCCTTGAGAATCGCCAGCGTTTCGTCCAGCAGCCCGCGGCTCAGCGCCTCGAGTTCCGGAAAAACGCGCGTGTCGAGCTTCATGCCATGCTCCAGCTTCCTTGGACGCTCAGTCAGCGGTGACGCCGTAGCGCGCCAGATCGTCCCGCATCTGCGCGGCGTCCTTGAACTGAATCGCGTGCATGCCCAGTTCCTTGGGGATCTCCAGGTTGAGTCCGCGATCATCGACGAAGACGCATTCCTCCGGGGCGCACTGCGTGAGGCTCAGCGCCATGCGGTAGATTTTCTCGTCGGGCTTGCGCACGCCCAGGTAACACGAGCAAAGGAACGCTTCGAAATACTGGCGGAGACTGAAGGTGCGGATGCGATGCTCGTTGATCTCGCGCGACTCGTTATTGAGCGAGAGCATCGCGTAGCGCTTTGTAGCCGCAAGCCTCTTGAAGTATTCGAACGACTCCGGCAATGGCTGCGAGAGATTGAAGATGAACGCCTTAACTTCCTCCGAAGTGAACGAACGGTGACGATAGAAGATAACGCGCTGTAGGTACTCATCAAGCGTGGCGTGGCCCGTCTCGAAGGCATTGAGCATCAACTCGTGGCGGTCGGCAAAATCCTCCCAGTCGAGCTGGAACTTGTCCACCACGGCGCGGCGCCCGGCGCGATCCCAACCGTTCGTCAAGATCACGCCGCCGTTGTCCCAGAACACTGTTGTCACTGCGGCCATAGCCCCTCCGCAACGCGATCAGCGGCTGAAAATCAGCGCGACTTCGCGTTCCCAAGCTCGGGCACTCTACCACAACTCGCCCGGCGGCCCGAAGCGTGGCATCATCGGGCCGTGCGAGGGAAACGTGTGCGGAGAGCGAAAGCAAAGGCAGCGAGGGAAGCGGTGATTGTCACCGTTGGACATTCCACGCGAGCAATTCAGGAGTTCATCGAATTGCTGCGGTCGCACGGAGTAAAGCGTGTCATCGACATCCGCACGATTCCTCGCTCGCGCCGAAATCCGCAGTTCAACGGCGATGCGCTGGCAACGGCGCTGCGTGCCAGCCGCCGAGGTTCGCGGAGCGCAGGTCACCTACCCGCTTACGGGCAGCCCGGGCAAAACGGAATTCACCGCACAAAACCAGAGCTAATCCCTGCCGCGGGCGGCGCTGCACTGTTCGGCTATTTCTCCGAGCCGGCAGCCCTCGTGCTTGTGTTCGCCGGGGCAGACCTGTCAGAGACGCTGCGCAGCGAAGTCCCGCCGCGAATCATGCCCTGCAGAACAGGGCCGAAGAATACGTAGGGATAAATCACCTCGAGGGCGCTTGCTTGATCGAGCTTGCTGCGCAGCTCAGGCGGGATCGAAAAGTCGAGCGACGCCAAGTTATCGTCGAGGTGAGTCAGTTTCGTGGCGCCGATGATCGTCGAAGTGACCCCCGGCTACGTAGCCACCCACTTGAGCGCCACTTGCGACGGAGTTCGGCCCAGCTGCTGCGCTACGGATGTCAGAGCGTCGAGCACCCGCCAGTTGTGCTCGGTGAACTTATGGAAGACGGGGTTCGGCGAGTTTTTCATGGTTTCGAGCCGCCCTTCACCGCGACCCGTGCCGCCCTCCCGCTTGTACTTCCCGCTTAGGAAGCCGCTGGCGAGCGGGCTCCAGGGGCAAAGACCGATGCCGAGCTGCTGCGCGGCGGGGATGTGCTCGCGTTCGATGTTGCGCTCGACGAGCGAATATTCCAGTTGCAGAGCGATGAGCCGCTCTTTGGCTTCTTTTTCCGCGATGGTGTGGGCGCGAGCCACATACCACGCGGGGGTGTTAGAAAAACCGTAGTGGCGGATTTTTCCTTCCCGCACGAGGTCATTGAGCGTCGAGACGACTTCCTCGATCGGCGTCGCCGTGTCCCAGGCATGCAACCAATAGAGATCGATGTAATCGGTCTGGAGGCGGCGGAGCGAGCCCTGCAGCGCGCGGTAGATGTTTTTGCGGCCGTTGCCACCGGCATTGGGGTTGCCGGCCTCGGCGCTGAAGGTGAACTTAGTGGCCAGGACGACGCGGTCGCGTAGCTTGCGCTCGGCAATGAATTTTCCGGTCCACACCTCGCTCGTGCCGGCATTGTAACCGTCAGCAGTATCGACGAAATTTCCGCCCCGCTCGATATAGCGATCGAAGATGGCGCGCGAAGCATCCTCCTCCACGCCGAGGCCCCACTCCGTGCCAAACGTCATCGCGCCCAGGCAAAGCGGGCTGACGCGAAGGCCGGACCGTCCCAGCGTGACGTAATCGCTCGCATTCATATGCTTCCCTCCCTGGAATCTCAACTGTTGGATGTCGCGACCCGCAACAGCGGCGCAGTCGTTGTGGGTCCGCCGACTAGGCCGTAGGGCTCACTTGCGGCCTAGTTCGGTCAGGAGAGCCCTCCGCAACTGCTCCTGTTGACCCACGCTGAGTTTACCGCCGGTGTGGGTGAGATAGAAAACGTCAATAGCGGTCTGGCCCTCGGTGTCGATCAGAGCGATTTCGATGTTGCAGTTCTCGCGTGAGAACTGCGAGCTAATGCGATACAGCAGTCCGGGCTGGTCCTGTGCGATCACCTCGACGAGCGTGCTGTGGGCGGAGCATGCGTCGTCGAACGCGACTTGGGTTTCGACTTTGACCTTGGCCGGATGATGCATGTGGGATCTCAACCGGCTCTGCAGCATGCGGGCCAGGTCGGCCTTTCCGAGCAGGACATCGTGAATGCTGGCCTTGAAACGGCCCCACTCGCTGAGATTCAGTTCCAGAGTGCGAAAGCGGTCAGTGAAATAGAACGTGTCGACCACCGTGCCGGCCTGGTTTGAAAACGCGGCGGCCTTCACGATATTCATACCCCAGGCAGCAAGGACGCCGGCCATATGCGCGAACAGGAACGGCCGGTCGGTAGTGACGAGGGTCAGTTCGTACCAATGGCGCCCCCGGCGCAGGCTGAGCTGAACGGAATCCTCCGCTAGCTGTCCGGCCATTTCCATGTGCGCGAGCACGTCCTCCACCGTGTGCGTGCGCAGATAACGCTTCGGCAACCCTTCCAGGAACTCTTCGAGCCGCTCGCCAGCGGCAGGCGCGAGGGTGTGCAAGTGCGCCAGCGTTTCGTCGCCCTCGTCCATGTGAAGCCGCTCGTCCATATGGCGGAGGAGATAATTGGCGGCGCCGATGTAGAGCTGCCAGATGTTCTCCGCCTTCCAGGGCGTCAATGCTTCCGGGTTCACCGCCTTGATGTCCGCGTAGGTCAGCAAACAGAGCATCTTCAGGCGCTCGGGAGTGCCGGCCTTTTCCGCAAACATACGAACCGTCTCGGGATCGAAGATGTCGCGGCGCAATGCGGCACTCATCTCCAGATGGCGCTCAATGAGGAAGAGAACTGTTTCGCGGTCCGGAACGTCAAGCTCAAGACGGTGCAAAACGGCGGCGGCGAGCGTCATGCTGGCGGATACGTGGTTGTTCGTTTTCGCGCCCTTGCCCGCATCGTGAAGCAGAAGCGCAAGATAGAGCAGCTCCGGCTGCTCAAGCTCCTCGACCAGCTCGGCGTAACGCTGGTCCCACTTCGATGGTGATCGGCGCAGGCGATGCAGATTCTCGATGGCCATGAACGTGTGCTCATCAACGGTGTAGCGATGTGAATAATCGCGGACCACCAGCGAGTCGATGCCTGCGAACTCCGGCATCAGCAGCGTGAACAGGCGAAGCGAGTGCATTTCGCGAAGCGCGTCAGCCGCGTGAGGCGCCAGCAGGATCTCCTGCAAGTTCATCCACAGCTCGACTCCTCCGGACCACCGTGCCGCGAGAACAGGAAGAGCTTGACGGATCTGACTTTCGGCAATGGAACTCAATGGCAAGCCGTGCCGTGCCATGAACCGAAATGCGCGCAGCAACATTTGCGCGTCGCTTGCATTCTCCGGCTGCTTGAGAAAAATCATGCCGGCCACCACGGAAAACTCGGCGTTGGAGTGGAGTGCGCGCAGGCTCTGGAACTGGCGATAGAACGAGTGGCTTTCGAGGGGAGCCTCTTCGAGAAACTGATTGCAGGCCCGATGGATCACGCGCGCATGCTGGAAGTAGATGCGCATCCATTCCGAGGGATCGAGCCCTCCGGCGTGGCGCGCGCCGATCTTCTGGGCGGCGGCATCTTCCTGCGCATCCCAAGCAAGCGAGTTGTCGTCTCTTGCGTGGCGGAAGTGCAGGAAGCAACGCACTGAAGTTAAGAAACTGACCGCCGAGTCAAGCTCGGGAGTGTTCGCCGCAGAGACTTGCGGGGAGCCCTCCGGCCAAGCGCGCTGATTCTCCATAGCTTTCAATAACGCCAACCAGCTAGTAATGTTGTAGTCGCGCAAGCCGCCGGGGCCTTCTTTCACATTTGGTTCGAGATGAAATACCGTCGTACCAAACTTGGCGTGGCGCGCCCGGGTCAGGCCGGCAATACGCTCGCCGGTTTCTTGGCGGCGCCTGACAAGCAGCTTCGGCAGTACGCGGCCGCGGAGGCGAGCGAAGAGCTCGGGATCGCCGGCGAGGTACCGGCAATCCATCAGCGACATAGTGAACTCCAGATTCTCCGCGTCGAAGCGCTCGCATTCAGCCAGCGATCGCGTGGCAGGGCTCAGTTTCAAACGGAGATCCCAAATCTCCTGTGAGAAACGGCGAATCGAATCCTTGAACTTGTCCTCCGCGCCCTTCCCGCTGTGCAGGAACAAGAGATCGATATCGGAATAAGGAAAGAGCGAGCGCCGGCCGAACCCGCCGAGCGCTACGAGAGCGAAGCGGGAGGGGCCTTCGCTCTCGTGAGAGATGAATTCTCTCCAGAGGCGCTGGACGACGGTGTCAACGAGTGAGGCGCGCCCTAATACTGCGGAACGGCCGTCGCTGGTGGCGGCAAACCTTTGCCGGATATTGGCGGATTCCTGTGCGTAAAAAGCGCGAAGCTCATTAGCGAGGCAGAGTTGCGTGGTCATGCGAAGAAGAACCGGGAACCGTGGATTGCGCGGAAGTCATCACAGAGCGCTCTCGCCGCGTTCGTCATTGCGGATGCGGATCGCTTCATCCACGCGCGTGAGAAAAATCTTGCCGTCGCCGATCTTCCCCGTGCGAGCGGCTGCAAGGATGGCCTGAACGGACGTTTCGACCAGGTCGTCGGAGAGCACGATTTCAATCTTGATTTTGGGAATCAAGTCAACCGTGTACTCCCGGCCGCGGTAAAACTCGGTGTGGCCCTTCTGGCGACCGTGTCCGCGAACTTCAAGGACGGTCATGCCCTCGATACCAATCTCATGCAGCGCTTCTTTCACGGCGTCGAGCTTGGAGGTCTGGATAATCGCTTCGACTTTTGTCATCGTCGTCCGCCGTCGCCGCGTTACGCGGGAGTCTCCCAGTAGTACCCCTCTTCGCCGTGTTGCGAGAGATCGAGTCCCTGAGTTTCTTGCTCCTCGGAAACCCGCAAGCCGATGAGTTTGTCAACGATGGCGAGGATGAGCCACGTTCCGAGGATGCCGAGAACCCAGGCGATCGCTACTCCGACAAATTGATTGAACACCTGATGCGCATTCCCTTCCAACAGGCCCGAGGGCGCTACATTGCCCTTCGCATCTCTGAAAATCGGGTTAATCGAGCTCATCGCAAAGACGCCCGTCAGCAAAGCTCCAATCGTGCCGCCCGCGCCGTGAACGCCGAAAGCGTCCAAGGAGTCGTCGTAGCCAAACCGCACCTTCACTTTGGCAACCATCAAATAACACGCAACGCCGGCAAGCAAGCCAATCAGCAGCGCCGACATGGGTCCGACGAAGCCAGAAGCGGGCGTAATGGCGACAAGACCGGCAACAGCTCCGGAAATTGCGCCGAGCACGCTGGGCTTCCCGTTGCGCGACCATTCCGCCGCACTCCAACCGACCGCCGCAGCTGCGGCCCCTAAATGAGTCGCGACGAAGGCGCTCGTAGCTAGCCCGCCCGCTGACAACGCACTACCCGCATTGAACCCGAACCAGCCCACCCAAAGAAGGCACGCCCCGATGAAACTCAGCACCACGCTGTGCGGCGGCATGGGTTGCCGCGGATAGCCGAGCCGCTTTCCCAAATACAGGGCGCAGACCAAGGCTGAGACGCCCGAAGTGACGTGCACCACCGTGCCGCCTGCAAAATCGAGCGTCGGGAAGCGGCCGCCAAGCGAAGCGTTGAGCAAGCCGCCCTTGCCCCAAACCATGTGCGCCATGGGATCATAAACAACGAGCGACCACAAAGTCATGAAGAGCAGCATGGCGCTGAACCTCATGCGTTCGGCAAACGCTCCGGCGATGAGCGCCGGCGTGATGATGGCAAACATGAGCTGGTACACCATGAACGTTTCGAGCGGGATTGTGACGGCGTAGTCGGTGTCGGGCGCCAATCCCACGCCCCGGAGAAACACGTTGTGGAAGCCGCCAACGAAGCTATTCCCGGGGCCGAACGCCAAGCTAAAACCAACGATCGCCCAAAGGATGGTCACCAGCGCCATGAGGATGAAGCTCTGCATCATCGTCCCAAGGACGTTCTTCTTGCGAACGAGCCCGCCGTAGAACAATGCCAGTCCAGGTCCGGTCATCATCAGAACCAGCGCGGAGCTGGCCAGCATCCAAGCGTTGTCGGCGGAACTTTTTGCATCGGCGACCTGGAGTTGCAGCCCCGCGATCGCGGCGCTCTGCTGGTTGTCAAGAGTTCTGGCGGCCGGGGATTCTGCCGCCGGCGCGGCCGTTTGCGCTTGAAGGGTCGAAGGAGAGAAACCGCTGGCGAGAAGAACCGCAACAATTGCAAACCACCGAATCAGGCGCCTCAGCATTCCCACCCGCCTGGTCCCGCAAACGATGCACGCATAAAACGAAATACCCTACATGCGGGCCAGCATTCAAGGAAATTGTTGTTTTCTATCCGAGGCATCCGCTTTTTCTATATCATCGGGCGCTCCCCGCTGCCGTCGCGGACCGCTCCTCGACAGCAGGCTGCGCCTGGGGATAGCAGCCCAGGATTCGTACCTCGTCGGCGAAATGCTGCAGCTCGGCGAGAGCGCCGACGGTCCGCGGATCACGAATCGAAGCCTGAAGATCCAGATAGAAGCGGTACTGCCAGGGGCTGCCGGGAATCGGGCGGCTCTCGATCTTGAGCAGATTGATGTCGCGCCAGGCGAAAACGCCGAGGGCGTCGTGCAGGCTGCCCGGCCGATGCGCCACCAACATGACGAGCGACAACTTGTCCGCGTTCTCCGGAACTTCCTGCGAAGGGGACAAAAGCAGAAACCGCGTTTGGTTCGACGGGTGATCCTCGACATGCGATAGAAGGATCTCGCCGCCGTAGAGTTCCGCCGCGCGCCGGCCGGCAAGCGCCGCGCGCGCAAGATTGGCGGCCTGCATTACGCTCAGGACACTTCCCGCCGTGTCGGCGGTCGCTACACGTTTGATTCGGGGATGAGCCGCAAAGAACCGCTCGCACTGCGAAAGTGCAACTGGATGCGATTCCACTTGCGCAATGTCGCCGATCTTGGCGCCGGGACATCCGATGAGGCAATGTACGATGGGGAGCACGACCTCGCCTTTGATCTGCAGATGACCTTCGAGAAGCAGGTCCACAGAGCGATGCACCGAGCCCCAAAGGCTGTTTTCAATGGGCGCAAGAATGCAGTCCGCCGCGCCCTCGCGGATGGCCGAGTACAGAGAATCGAAGGTCGGACGCGGAACCAACTGAATACCGTCTCCCAGCAGCTTGATCGCGGCCTCCTCGCTGAACGCGCCGCGCTCGCCTTGATATGCAACACGCGAATAGCCCGTTGAAGCATTCATGGCCGTCCCCGGCTCGGCCGCGGCCTTCGCGGCGTGCCGCCTCCGTGTCGCCTCAGTATGTTAAGTCTGTGCTCTCTGTCAAGCGATTGTTCCCCTGGAAGGATTGATGGTGTATTGAGATTGCCGATGGCGTCTCCCAGCCAGAGTACGGCGCTTCCCCTCTGGTATAATCTGCGCTTTCGACGCCGATGGACTTCGATCAGCTCACTACGTTTATCGAAGTCGCAAAACTCGGCAGCTTCTCGCGCGCCGGACAAAAGTTGTTCCGCTCACAGCCGGCTGTGAGCGCGCAGATTCGCCAGCTAGAACTCGAATATGGCGAGCGGCTGTTGAATCGCGCGGGCAAGAAGGTACAGCTTACCCCGGCCGGAGGTACGCTTTTCGAATACGCCTCGCGGCTGCTTACCCTGCGAAATGAATCACTCCGCGCGGTTGCGGACCAGGCCAGCGAACCTCGGGGAACACTGGCCGTGGGAGCGAACGAGGCGACCTGCCTGTACGTTCTTCCGTACATATTCGCGGAGTTCCACCGGCTCTACCCATCCGTGCAGATCAGCATCTACCGCAACTTTAGCCACAAGGTGCTGCAAAAGGTGGAGGACGGCAGCGTGGACGTAGGCATCGTCACGCTGCCAGTGAAATCACCCAGCCTGCGGGTGCATCCCATTTTCCGCGACCGCGTGATGCTCGCGGTCAACCCCAAGAATCCCCTTGCGAAATACAGAATCGTGAGCGCGAGCGACATTGCGCAGCAGCCTCTCATTTTTCCAAAGACCGGCTCGACGCGGCAATTGCTCGACAAGTTCTTTCAACCTTACCGCTCGCGACTTCGCGTGACGATGGAGCTGCCGAGCGTCAGTATGATCAAGCGTTTCGTCGCTGCCGGACTGGGCGTCTCGCTCATCAGCGCCAGTTTCGCGCGCGACGAAGTGCGCGCTGGAAAGTTGAAACTGATTGCCATTCAGGGTGCAGAGCTGTCGCGGGAGTTGGGCCTCGCCTACCGGCGCGACCGCACGCTGCCGCGTTCGGCAGCGGTGTTCATCAGCCTGATTCGAAGTAAGGCCTCTACGGGGTGGGATTCACCCGCGCACAAGGCGTGACTGAGGAAGCCCGGGGCGTCATTTCGATTGCAGCGCGGTTTTTTCCGCCCCGGACGCCAGCTTGATAGTGCGTACGTGAATCGTGTTCGTTTTCGCATCGAGCGTCCCGGCAATTATCACGGACTGCGCGGCAAACTCACGGCTCAGTTCCTGATTGTCCAGCTTGAACACCCGGTCTTTGTTCTGCAGCACGAACCTCCCGCCGCGTTCCTGGACGCAATACCGGACGCAGTCGGCGTTTGTTGTCCCCGCCACTTTCCCGTCCAGCATTTCGCGGTGTGATTGACTTAACGAATGAACGTTCAACGCGCATTGTGAATCGGCAATCTCGCCTTTGAACACTTCATCTCCCGCGCCGGACCGCGCCGGAGGTGCAGCCAGAATCAGAATCAAGCTGACAACAGAAAGAGCGGAGACTTTACACATGTTCATTGCCTCTCTTCGACCCCGGGGTCAATCTTTGGATGAAACAACAACCTTCAAACTCATCAGTTCATGGTTGGAACTGCAGATGACGGTGCACACGGCTTCGTACTCGCCGGGCTCGGCCGGAGCCGTGAGCGTGAATTCCTGTGTTCCGGGCTGCAACAGCAAGTCCCAGCCGGGCACCGGCGCCTTATCCTTGGCGCGAAGAAGTGCGAATCCGTGAACTGAACCGTCGCGATTCTCGTTCTTCGCCTTGATGGCCGTTATGCGCAGGCGGATCTCTTCACCCGGCTTCAGGTTCATCACAGGCGTCCTCTGGCCCGGAATCTTGAAGCGGCTGTCATGATCGGCAACCACCTCGAGCACGCGCGGGCCGGTTGCCAGGCGTTCTTGCGTCCGCGCAGAGACCGTAAGCAGGCACAGCGCCGCCAAAATACAGTTTCTGGTGCTGTTACGATTCGCCACTCGCAATGGAACCTCCTCATTGATTCATATAATCCAGGATAACGCGCGCATCCTCGACCGTGATCGAGGCGCGCACTCTCATGTGCCGAATGATGGTGGCCGCCATCCGCGGCGGAAATTTGTTCGGGGCCATGTGACAGCGGCTGCAGTTCGCCTTGAAGCTCTTCTCGCCTTCGATGCGCGCGGCGGCGTTACTGGGTTTCACCGCTACGGCACGGCTGGCGGAAGACCCGGAATCGGCAACCGCTCTTGAAGCGGCTTTGACCGCAGCGTTCGGTTCCTGCGCGGCAGCCCAGACCGTCGCAGCAAGGGACATCGCGAAGAGGCAAATAACGATGCTGTGTTTTCGCATCAATTTTTCTCCGCGGGCGTCTCACGCGGCCCGAGCGCCGTCACGAATCGGTATGTCAGGCCGAGTGTCCATACGTTCTGGTTTCCCGCCGAACTGAACTGCCGGCCGAAACTGCTGGTGAAGCGGAAGTTGTCGCGCACGTAGTAGTTCAATCCCAAGTCACCTTCGCGCAGATTCGCCGGAAGCAAAGAGGCGTTTGGCAGCGCGCCGACGAAGAATTGCTGCGCGCGCCCGACGAGCTGCACCCGCCGAAACAACCCCTCCCAGACGCGCAACTGGCTGAGACGATAAGCCGGCTCGATCCAATAGCCACTGCCCTGCCGCGAGCGCGCGAACTCGCCGCGCAGATCAAAGGGCGCTCGCACCGGCTGCCAGGCGCCGTGAAAACCAAACGAGTTGGAGCGGTCTTGCTGCAACTGGCGCTGAAACGATCCGCCGACTTCGAGCCGAGGCCCCGAAATACAATCCCACACGGCCGCCCGCGAAGCGGCTCGAATCGACCGGAGACACAGTAATCAGCGTCGAGAAGTACGCGGCGTAATTCAGATTGACTTTCGGATGAACCCGAAAGCCGCCGCGCGCCATTGCGCCCGTGCTCGCGTTGCTCGGGCCGATGCCAATCGGCAGGATTAGCGGATCAGATTGCAGGTTGCGAATCCAGATGGGATAGAGACGCTCGTTGAAGATCCCGAACGGCGTGAGGAATCTCCCGGCACTTACCGTCAGATAAGGACTAGCCAGGAAATCCAGCTGCGCGTAGTCCACTTCCTTCAGGACGACCCCGTGAAGCCCAGTGCGTCCCGGAGAGGTCGCAAAATCAGATTCAAAGGTAGCGCGCGACTCGATTAGCCAGCGGTCTCCGATCGGTATCGCGATTACGGGTGAAACCAAAGGGTCGAGGTTCGGAGTGCCGCCCTCAAACTGTGTGACGAATCCCATGCCTGCGCTGAAGATCGGAACGGGCGCTGCGGACTGGGCCGCTTCCGGGTTCGACGATTGCGCCTTTGCAGCCGGGCCCGCGAGCACCGACAAAAGCAGAAGTGCGACGCTCCTGTGAAAGCGCTTCAGAACAAGCAGGGATGTGAATGAGGACACCGAAAAGCGGATCGACAGATTTGGATGAGAGGCGAACGTGCGGAGCGTTCCCATAGTGAGTCGATAGGGGCCTGGCGCCTCTCGCCGAGTGGATTCGTCGCAATGGTTCCAGTCATGATCGGAAGCCGTAAGGCTCGGCGTCAATCGCGCGAAGGTACCGAAGGAACCCGCGGATGCCGGACTGGTAACCTATGAGAATGTGTATGCCTGCCGCGTGAGGTTCCGTCTCGGGTGGAGAGGCATCGCAAACCTTGTCCCATAAGGGAGTTAGACGACCGCGACGGCGTTGCAGTCCTGACAACTAGGGGCTTTTCCTGCGTTGACCCTCCGCGCTATCAAGCACACATTATCTGTGCGGCCAGGAGGGAGCTCATGAGATCGTTCGCTCGATCATGCCTCGGCATCCTTCTTGCGGCGAGCTTGCTGGACCTGCCCGCAAGGGCGGCCGGCGAGAAGCCGCTTGGCGTGGTGCTCCAGGCCGCGCATGCGCGCCTCGACAATACCGCCGCTACTCTCGGTACGACGGTGTACGCCGGGGATTCCTTTGACACCGATGGCGGGGGAACGCTACGACTGAAGATCGGAACAACGACGCAGTTCTACCTGGCTGCCTCCAGCGCTGCCACGGTGGATCGAACTGGCGATCTGGCACACGTCACGTTGATTCGCGGCACCGGAGGGTTTTCTTCGACCGCCGTGAGAGAAATCGAAGTGGAAACACCCGCAGGCATCATTCGTGGGGCGGACGGCCAAGCCGCCTACGGACAAGTCATCATCGTAGGCCCAACGGAACTCGTCGTCTCCGCGTATCGAGGGAGCTTGATCCTGGACAACGACGGCGAGATTCACACGATCGCGGAGGGCAAGGCTTACCGCGTCGAGATCGAGCAGGACCCGCAGGCCCAACCTCCTTCGAGCGACTCCCCGGTTGTCTATCCGCGCAAGCGCCGCCGTCGCCTCGCTCTTGTCCTGATCTTTCTCGGGGCTTCGGCCCTGAGCATTCCTCCGATCTGGGCCGAGCTGACGGAAAGCCCCTCGAAGCCATAGGTGAACACGCCTGAACGAGGTGTACGGTAATTGGGGCGGGTCACCGGGAGGCCGAGTCTGTGCGAATCGGGCCCGGTCGCCGACGGCGCACGAAAGGTGGCCGATCGCCTAAGTAAGCCGCACCCTCACTTTCACCCGAGTCACTCGCAAATCGTTCACGGTGTATTCGTTGTTCTCGTGTTCTTCGCTTCTCTTGTGTCCTGCCGCGGTTGCATCGAAACCACCGTGTATTGGCGCTCTTTGTTGTCGCCTTCGGGATTGCGCAGGTACATCTTGTCCTTGTGAATTCGAAACTGCGCGGCTTCGCCGATAGGCAATAAAGCGGGGTGCTTTTCGTCTTTCGGGCGAATGTGATAGACGACGCGGTCCGATTGTAAGGTGTATTCCTGGCACAGCACTTCCTGGCTCTTCTTGTGCTCGGAATCGGTCCCCAGCAGTTCTCCAGTCAGGCTGCGTCCGCTGTTGAGCGCGGCCCCGCAGGTTTTCGATTCCATGGACAGCAGCACGCCTTTTTCATAAGCTGGCGCATTCCTCGCTTGCAGTGTGGGCGCGGCTATCGCTGCGAAGTGTACTAAAGCTATTCTCGCTTTCATCGCGGTTCTCCGATCTGCGTGGCGCAGCTCGTGCGCACGCTACGGAGAAAGGGTACGCAGGCGCCAGTTTGATATAAGCGCCGGTCCTAAAGCGGCCTGCGACACCCCTGACGCCCGCCGGTACTTTCGTACTGCTATCAACTGCGCACCGACACGCGGCCTGTCTATCGACAGGGGCCACCGCTGTCGATACCGTGTTCATGGGGACGAAATCACGGGTGGAACCACTCCTAGAAGTCCGAGACCTCTGGGTTCGATATCGTGCGGCGGATGGCTCGTCCCACGACGCCGTGGCCGGACTCAGCCTTGAAATCCGGCGCGGCGAAGTCGTTGGGCTAGTTGGGGACTCGGGATGCGGCAAGACGACGCTTGGGTTAGCCCTCTTAGGTTTGCTTCCGACAGAGCTTGCAGAAGTCTCTGGGAGTGTTCTCTTCGAAGGAACAGAACTGCGCGCCCTTGATGAGAGGTCGTTGGAAGAATTCCGCGGCGCCCGGATTTCTCTCATTTGCCAGGAGCCAGAACTGGCGCTCAGCCCGGTGTTGCGCGCCGGCGAACAGATATCGGAGGTTCTTCACGCGCATAGGGGCAGAACCTGGAAGCAGTGCCGGACGGAGGCGGAAGTGTGGCTGAGCCGGGTCGGCCTCACTCCGACGCGCCGCTTCTTTTCGGCTTTTCCTCACCAGCTGAGCGGAGGCCAGCTTCAGCGCGTTGTTCTCGCGCAGGCGTTGGCTTGCGGCCCTGCGCTTCTCATCGCGGACGAACCCACCGCGGCGCTCGACGCGCGAAACCAGGCCCAGTTCCTTGCACTTTTGCGCGTTCTAAAGATGGAGTTCGGCCTTTCCATCCTGCTGATCAGCCATGCGCCTGAAATCCATGCAAGCCTTGCGGACCGTCTGCTGGTGATGCAGGCGGGACAAATCCTCGAGGAAGGAAGCTTCGAGCAGCTCTACCGGAATCCTTCGCATCCGCACACTCGAGTGCTGCTGCAGCGAAACCAGCCCGCGCGTACGCGCGGGCCGCTCGAACACCATGCCATCAGTCTGGAGCCGCTGGCGCGATGAACGAGCGCTACGAGCCGATCCTCGAAGCGCGCAGCTTGCGCAAGGTTTACGTCCAGCGGCGGCCGCTGACTCGCACAAAGTACCTGGTGGAGGCTTTCAGAGACGTCAACTTGTCCGTTTATTCCGGAAAAACGCTGGCCATCGTCGGCGAATCAGGCGCCGGGAAGTCTTCCCTGGCGCGATGTCTCGCCTTGCTCGAAGCGCCGACGCAAGGAGAAGTCCGATTCGCCGGGCGTGACGTTCTCGCCGCCGCAAGGAACAATACGCTGGCCATCCACCGGCAAATCCAACTCATCTTCCAAGACCCCACGGCGTCGCTCAATCCACGATTCGCCGCGTGGGAGATCGTCGCCGAGCCGCTAAGAGTCCAACGGATAGGGACAAACGCGCAACGACGTGAACATGCGCTCGAATGGATGCGGCGGGTCGGCTTGCCGCCCGAATGGCAGGTGAAGCGGCCGCTCGAATTCAGCGGCGGCCAGCGACAGCGGCTGGCCATCGCGAGAGCGCTGACCCTTCAGCCGAAGTTACTGATCCTCGACGAACCCCTTTCCAGCCTAGATCTGGCGAACCAGGAAATGATTCTGGACCTGCTGCGCGACTTGCAGGCGGCCCACCAACTGACCTACATCCACATCGCTCACGACCTGCGCTTGGTTTCGCAATTTGCCGACGAAGTAGCGGTGATGCAAAACGGAAGGATCGTAGAACAAAGGCCGGCAGCGGAATTGTTTGCTCGCCCCGAGCACGAGCACACAAGAGAGCTGCTCGGCGCGATGCTCTCACTGGAGCTAGCTCTCTAGGGAACGCTTGCTGCCATGAACATGCGACACATCGCCCGCCGATTTGCTCACGCCATCCTGCTGCTCGCAGGGGTCTCGTTCCTTTCGTTTGCGCTCCTGCAATTCGCGCCGGGAGACTTTTTCGATGCGCTGCGTCTGAATCCAAGGATCTCAGCCGCGACCGTCGAAGGCCTGCGCGCCGAGTACGGACTCGACCGCTCTCTTCCGGTGCGTTACGAACGCTGGATCCGCTCTGTCTTCCGAGGCGAACTCGGGCTTTCGCTTGCGTACAACAGCCCCGTCGGCCCACTGCTCAAGGCTCGCGCACGTAATACGCTTCTGCTGACCGTGACGGCGACTCTGCTCGCCTGGTTGCTCGCGCTCCCGATGGGCATTTGGAGCGCTGCCAGCCGAAGCAAGCGGAGCAGCCGAGCATACGGCGTGGCCACCTCTGCTCTGCTGGCAGTCCCAGACCTTCTGCTCTTTCTCTGCCTGCTTCTCCTGGCAGTGCGCACGGGATGGCTGCCCACCGCCGGAATGACTTCGCCGGGCCTGGAAAATGCGAGCGGGTGGCAGAGTATCAAAGATGTTGCCTTGCACCTCCTATTGCCGTCAGTGGGACTGGCGCTCGTCACGTTGCCGGCGCTGGTGCGCCATATTCGCTCCGCGATGCTGGAAGCTTTGCATTCGCCCTTTGTTCGCGCGGCTCGCGGACACGGCATCCCGCGCCGGCGTTTGCTGGTGCGCTACGCATTCCCCGTGGCCGCGAATCCACTCACGTCTCTGCTTGGATTCTCGGTGGCCACGATGCTCAGCGCATCGCTGCTCGTGGAGGTGATCTTCGGCTGGCCTGGCCTGGGACCCCTGCTGTTGGAAGCCACGCTCGCGAAAGACATTTACGTCGTGGTCGGAACCGTCATGCTTTCCGCTATTTTCCTCATCGCGGGCAGCCTTTTGGCGGACGTCCTGCTGTTTGCTTCCGACCCGCGGATTCGCGTGGAGTGAACATTGAAGAAACGCCGGAAACTTCGAGCCGCTCTGCTTCTGCTGGCGGGGTTCCATGCGGCAGTAGCCTTTGGCGGCTTCCTTGGGCCTTACAGTTTCGCCACCCAAGACCGCGATCTACCGTTCGCTCCGCCGACACGCATCCATTTCATCGATGAGAGTGGACGATTCCATTTGCGTCCTTTCGTTTATGGCTGGAGGCCCGATTCCGGAAGCCTCAACTCGTACCACGGGGACACGGCCAACAAGTACGCGCTGCACTTCCTCGTCCGAGGCGCGCCTTACCGGATGGCAGGTGTGTTCCCGCCCGAGTGCACCTGTTTGGCGTGGATGAGCCCGGCCGCATCTTCTTGCTCGGCTCGGATGCCTACGGCAGGGATCAATTCTCGCGCTTTCTCTGGGGCGGGCAATTGTCCATGCTCGCCGGACTGCTGGCTGCTGGCGTTTCCATCGCTCTGGGAATGGTGATCGGAGGACTGGCCGGCTTCTATGGCGGTTGGCTCGACGAGGCTCTCATGCGCGGAGCGGATCTGTTTCTGGTTTTGCCTTGGCTTTATCTGCTCTTCGCTGTACGCGCCGCACTTCCATTGCATGTGTCGCAGGGGCAGGTGTTTCTCCTGCTCGTCGCGGTGATCGGAGTGATAGGCTGGGCGCGGCCGGCGCGGTTGATTCGGGGCGTGACGCTGAGCGCCAGGGAGCGCCGATTCGTGCTGGCGGCGCGCGGGTTCGGCGCTTCGGATCTCTACCTTCTCCGGCACCACGTCCTTCCCGAAGCGTGGGGCGTGGTGCTTACACAGCTTGCGCTTCTCATTCCACAGTACATTCTCGCTGAGGTCACACTGACATTCCTTGGACTTGGCATTGGCGAACCCCTGCCTAGCTGGGGCAGCCTGCTTTCATCCCTGCAGCAGTACCACGTCCTAGTATCTTACTGGTGGATGTTCCTGCCGGCCTTGCTCCTGATTCCCCTTTTTCTCGCCTACTACGCAGCTGCCGATGCTCTACAGGAACGCCTGAACGCCGTTCCGCTGTAAATGCTCCACCATCTCTGCTAAGTAGATTGTTGTGAAAGACGCTCGGCTCAAGCACCGCGCATCAGGCGCCCCGCTCTTGTGTCTGGCCTTTGCGCTGCTCGCGCGTGCTTCCGGCCTGTCCTGGCCCGCCGAAGACCGCATGATCACCGACAACGCGCCGGGTCGCGAAGGCGGAACACTGGTGGTGGCGCTGCGCTCCGAGCCGAAGACGCTGAATCCGGTTCTCGCCGCTGATGATCCCTCCCGCGATGTGATCCGCTGCCTCACCGCGGATCTGATCCACATCAACCGGGAATCGCTAGAGACTGAGCCGGCGGTGGCGAAATCGTGGGATGTATCGCGCGACGGCAGACAATACACGCTGCACCTTCGCCGTGGACTCCGGTTTTCCGACGGCCAGCCATTGTCGGCAGACGACGTGATTTTCACTTTCAGCATCTATCTCGACGAAAAAGTTCATTCTCCGCAGCGGGACTTGCTGATCGTGGGCGGCAAACCCGTTACCGTCGAAAAGCTCGATGGAGACACGGTTCGCTTCCAACTGGCACAGCCGTATGCCGCGGCCGAAAGGATCTTCGACGGCTTGGCCATTCTTCCGCGGCACCTGTTGGAGGGTGCTTATCTCGATGGCAAGTTCTCTCAAGCCTGGAATCTTTCGACGCCGGCGGCTCAGTTCGCGGGCCTCGGGCCTTTTCGCCTTCGAGAATACGTTCCGGGCCAGCGCGTCGTCCTTGAGAAAAATCCTTTCTATTGGAAGGAGGATCGTGCTGGAAATCGGCTGCCTTATGTTGACGAACTGACTTTTCTGGTGGTTCCTACCGAAGACGCGCAGGTGATTCGTTTCCAAGCTGCGGAGACAGACATTCTCAGCCGCTTCGGCGCCGACAATTTCGCCGTGCTCGAAAAACAGCAGGCCGCGAAGAAATACCGCCTTTATGACCTGGGTGCGGGCCTCGAGTACAACTTCCTTTTCTTCAATCTGAACGATCTTTCATCCAAGAGCTTCGGGGAAATCGCAAAGAAACAGCCCTGGTTTCAGGACGTGCGCTTCCGCCAGGCGGTCTCCTCCGCAATCGACCGCGAAGGAATTGTTCGCCTGGTGTACGGCGGGCGCGCAACTCCGCTGTGGAGTCAGGTGACGCCGGGCAACAAACTGTGGATTGATTCCGCGCTTCCTCGTTCTGCGCGCTCGCTCGACCGCGCCCGCCAATTGCTGCAGTCCGCAGGCTTTTCATGGACGAACGACGGAGCCCTAGCCGATCGGCACGGCGCGCCGGTGGAGTTTTCGATCCTTGTCAGCTCGTCCAATTCGCAACGCAGCAGGATGGCTGCGATCATTCAAGACGATCTCGCGCAGTTGGGCATGAATGTTCACGTCGTGCCGCTGGAATTCCGGAGCATGGTGGACCGTCTGCTGAATACCTTCGACTACGAAGCCGCGATCATGGGCCTCGTGAGTGGCGACACCGATCCCACGGCGGACATGAACGTCTGGCTTTCGAGCGGGCAAACGCATCTCTGGAATCTTCGCGGCAAGCCGGCCACGCCCTGGGAGTCCGAAATGGACCGGCTGATGGAACAACAGGAAACTACGCTCGACTACGCCAAGCGGAAACGCTTATACGACCGAGTGCAGGAGATTGTTGCGGACAATCTGCCCGTAATCTGTCTCGTCAGCCCCAATATTTTGGTGGGCTCAAAAGAACGCGTCGGTAATTTCCGGCCGGCCATCCTCGATCCCTACGCACTGTGGAACGTGGAACAGCTTTATGTGCGCTAGAGTCGCCGAACCAAGCGTGGTTCCGGCTCCTGTTGATGAAGCTCGGGTGGCCTGGCCCGATCCACGCCTGGTGCGGGAATGCCTGCGAGGCAGCGAAGAAGCATGGGGCGCGCTGATCGACAAATACAAGCGGCTTATCTTCTCCATTCCCATCAAGTACGGTTTCTCCTCCGACGATGCCACCGACGTTTTTCAAAGCGTCTGCCTCGAACTCCTCACCGAATTGCCCAAGCTGCGCGAGCCCAAGGCGCTCCCAAAATGGCTGATGCAAATAACTGCGCACAAGTGTTTCCATCGCAAGCGCCAACAGCAGCGAACGGAATTACTCAGCCAGCCGAGGGACGGCACGCAAGACCGAGCCGAGGATCTGGCGGAACCGGCAACTCCTCCGGTTGCCGACGAAATCCTGCGTCAGACCGAGGAGGAGCAAGCGCTTCGCAATGCCCTCTTCAAACTGCAACCGCGATGCCGCGAGCTGATTGAGATGCTCTTCTTCGAAGATCCACCGCGGCCGTACCAGCAAGTTGCCGCAAGCCTGGGAATCGCTACCGGCTCGATTGGATTCATCCGCCAGCGCTGTCTAGAACGCCTGCGCAAACAGCTCGCCGATGAAGGCTTCAAGTGAAGCACCGTGGAAAAGCACCTCTTGCCGAAAAGATACTCGCCGAGCTCGCTGGCCTGAAAAACCACGCCAGCCGGACGCGCTATCTGGCCCGCCGGCACACACTCGTTCGCTTGAGCGTGCTCGAGCAGCTCAACGAGGCGTCGCGGACAAAGCTGCGCATCGATCCTCACCAGGCGCTGGCGCTCGCGGAGACCTCTGTAGCTGTTGCCAGAAAGCTGCGCAACCAGGAAGCGCTTGGGCGAAGTCTGCGATGCAAGGCTAACGCGCTTTACAATGTCGGCGAGAACCAATCGGCTCTCGACTGTCACGAGCGGGCTTTGGGCATCTTTCGCAAGACCGGCAATGCCACCGAAGAGGCGCGTACCCTCAACTCCTCGATTCAGCCTCTTTTGCTGCTCGGCGAGTACGATCGCGCCCTTGAGGCTGCCGAAAATGCACGGATGCTGTTCGAGCGCGTCGGCGATCTTCGCCGCCTCGGCCACGTCGAGATCAATGTCGGGAATGTGTACCACCGCCAGGACCGCTTCGAAGAAGGCCTGACCTGCTACCAGCGCGCCTACCAGATGCTGCTTCCTCACCGCGACGCCGAAGGGCTGGCGGTGGCGCTGTACAACATCGCCGTATGCCTGATCACTCTCAACGATTTTCCGCGCGCCCTTGCCACCTACCAGCGCGCCCGCGAGACGTTCATGCAACACGGCATGGCGCTCCTGGTGACGCAGAGCGACTACAACATCGCCTACCTTTACTATCTCCGCGGCGAATACAGCCGCGCCATCGAGATGCTCCGCGCCACGCGCGCTGAATCGGAAAAGAATGGCGATGCGCACGTCCTGGCGCTTTGCTACCTGGATCTCTCGGAAATCTATCTGGAGCTCAACTTGAGCGCCGAAGCCAGCGATGCGGCTCACGAGGGCTTGCTGCGCTTCCAGAAACTCGGGATGGGATACGAGGAAGCAAAATGCCAGACCAACGAAGCCATGGCCTCGAGCCAGCTAGGAAAGCCTTTGCGCGCGCTCGAATTGTTTGCCGAGGCGCGCAAGAAATTCGTTCGCGAGAAGAACCTCGTGTGGCCCTCGCTCATCGACTTGTACCAGGCCGTGGTGCTGTTCGATGAAGGGCGGCTTTTCGAAGCCCGCCGCCTTTGTCTGCAGGCCGCCGCGTTTTTCGATACATCGGCTCTTCCAGGGAAGGCCGTCCTTTGCAAATTGCTCCTGGCGCGAATTTCGCTGCGCACGCAAGACCTTGTGTGCGCGCGAGCCGAATGCGCTCGCGCACTCGATCGGCTGGCCGGCCTGGAAGCCCCGGCGCTGTCGTACCAGGCGTATTTTCTGATGGGCCAGATCGAAGGCGCGCGCGGCGATACGGCCGCGGCCTACGAATGCTATCAGAAATCACGCCAGGACTTGGAAGCGCTCCGAAGCAGCCTACGCGGCGAAGAGCTGAAAATTGCGTTCATGAAAAACCGTCTTGAGGTTTACGAGAATCTGGTCGCGCTATGCCTCAGCGACGCGGCCAAGCGCGGCTCCCCCATCGAGGCGTTCGGTTACATCGAGCTGGCCAAATCGCGCAGCCTCGCCGAACTTCTGAAACAGCAGGGGCCGGCCCTTCCCACAGCCGAGGAAGGGCAGAGTGATCTCGTCAGGCGCATCCGCGAAATGCGCGAACAGCTCAACTGGTACTACCGCAGGATCGAGATCGAGCAATTGCGTGCGGAAAACTCCTCTCCCGAGCGGATCGGCAAACTTCAGCAGCAAGCGCTGGCCCGCGAGAATGAGCTGGTTCGAGTCTTGCGCGATCTTCGTTCTTCCGCATCAGGGGCTGGCGCGGCTCCCGACGACGGAACCGTTCCGCTTGAGGTCATTCGCGCTTGCCTTCCCCCTTCCGGCGTGCTGCTCGAATACTTTGCCATCAAGGACAAGTTCGTGGCCGCAGTGCTGACGCGCCGCGAGCTCCAGATCGTCCCCGTCACGCTGGTCTCGCGAGTGGCCAATCTGGTTCGCATGCTGCGCTTCCAGCTATCCAAGTTTCGTTTGGGCCCTGATTACGTGCGTTCGTTCGAGAGGACCTTGTTGGACGCAACCCGCCTGCACCTCGAGGAGCTTTATCAGGAATTGATCGCTCCGCTGCGGGATCGTCTGGCTGCGAGTCATCTGATCGTCGTCCCTCATGGCGTGCTGCACTACCTTCCGTTTCACGCGCTGTTCGACGGAAACGAATATCTGATCGACTCCTACTCGGTGTCCTATGCTCCCAGCGCGAGCACGTACGCGCTGTGCCAGCGCCGGGGCGCCCAGCCGTCCGGGCCGCCACTTGTTCTCGGAGTTCCCGACGCGCTGGCTCCCATGATCGAAAGCGAGGCTCGCGCCGTTTTCACCGCTCTTCCCGGCGCATCCCTCAAGATGGGCGCTGAAGCTGGTGAAGAGGCGCTGCGAAAAAACGGCCGCCACGCCAGGCTGATTCACATCGCCACGCATGGCACATTCCGCCAGGACAATCCGATGTTTTCCGGCATTCGCCTGGGGAACTCGTACTTAAGTCTCTACGATCTCTACCAACTGAAACTCGAAGCGGAATTGGTCACTCTCAGCGGTTGCGCCACGGGATTGAATGTGGTGGCCGCGGGAGATGAACTGCTCGGCTTGGTCCGCGGCTTGCTCTACGCGGGCGCGCAGTCCTTGCTGCTGACGCTGTGGGACGTCCACGACAAGAGTACGTCGGAGTTCATGGCCTCGTTCTACCGGAAGGTGCGAGATGGCCGCGATCGAGTGGCCGCCGTTCGCGAAGCGCAGCGTGAGTTGCGCGAAGTCTATGCCCACCCCTACTATTGGGCGCCCTTCATGCTGGTCGGCAAGGCCCTTGTATCCTGAGTCTCTGCGAAGGCCGCCCGAGCCGCCTCTAGGTCACAGAAAAAACATGGGTTATTTCGTTCTGAGCCGAGCCTTGCCGACCTATATTTTTTCGACCTGCCCTCACCCTTATTCATAGGTGATGGAAGATCTGAATGGGGGAACAGCAATGAAGCATTTCACGAGTGAAGCTTGGACCGATTTCGCAAGAGGAGTTGCAGAGAAGCAGCAGGAGTCGCGGATGCAAGACCACTTAGATCGGGGATGTGCGGAATGTTCAGAGGAGCTCGGTTTCTGGCGGGACATTCATGCTGCAGCCCGGCGCGAGAATCGCATCGCTCCGCCCGAGAGCGCCGTTCGGACCGTCAAGGGTTTGTTTGCCATCCACGGACCTGGCCGAGCAGCGGGGCGAAAGCCTGCCATTGCACAATTGCTCTGGGACAGTTTCAACGAGCCGCTGGCGGCGGGTGTGCGATCGGTCGCCGCCGCTCCCCGGCAGCTTCTCTTCGGCGCTGGAGAACATCGGGTGGACCTCCGCATGGAGCCCGAGGCCGATTCCGAAAGCGTGTCTCTGGTTGGACAAGTCCTGGATTCCGCCGACCCAGACCGGAATCTTGAAGGTATCGCGGTTTTGCTTCTGAAGGGTGACAGTGTGCTGGCGACGGCTTCGACCAACCGGTTTGGCGAGTTTCACCTGCAATGCAACTTGCAAGGCTGGCTCGAGCTGCGCATTACCCTTCCACAGGGCAAAGAGCTTTCCGTCGGCCTTGTTGAGCCACGTTGATCATCCGTATGTGATTGATTTTAGGGAAGTAAAAGGCGTGCAGAGAGAAATGAAAGCAGTACTTACGGAGACGGGTTAGTTCTGGAGGTTGCTGCGAATAGGCGTGTCGTACCATTGCTGGGACAAGCGGTCGCAAGCATTCTTGACCCTCCTAGTCCAAGCAACAGCAGCAACCCAAAGGAGCGGTTACTACCATGAGGCGTTCGGTCTGGATAGTCATACTGATGGCTATGGGGCTCTGGGCTAAACCAGCCTCGGCTCAGGGCGTCATCGTTCGCACAAATCTCGGCCTTGCCGGACTCCAGGCTACATGCGCGGAGACCGGCTGCACCGTTGTAGGCAACCTCGATGGAGGCCTGAACCTACTCTTTCTCGTTCGCCCCACGCGGTCCGGGTTGGTTCCCGAGCTTCTTGCGTTCCTCCTGAGCTTCGTTCCCGGCATTGTCGATGCCGAGGTGGACCAAGTTCTCGTGATTCCGCCCAATCCCACAAGCCAAACCCTTGCTGTGAACCCGCCGGCGGGACTGTGGGACAACACCCCGGTGAATTATTACGGCTCGGTTGCTTGGCACGGATACACAAATCAACCTGCCGTCCAAGTCATCCATCTTCCGAACGCCCAGAACGCATTCAACGTGGGTGGTGCTGGAATCGTCGCCGATATCGATACCGGCGTGGACCCGAAACACCCGGTGTTGATCAATGTGCTTCTGCGGGGCTACGACTTCACGCGTAACCAGCCCGGCGGCTCGGAAATGAACGACATTTCGCTGGCGTCGCCTCCCTCTTGCAACACCTGCGCGGCAGCGTTTGTAAACCAGCACACCGCGGCCATGGTGGATCAGCATACCGCCGCGATGGTGGACGGCAACAACTACGCGGCTTTCGGTCACGGAACGATGGTGGCGGGTGTGATTCATTTGATCGCCCCAACGGCGCAAATCCTGCCGCTCAAAGCTTTTCATGCGGACGGCACTGGCAACCTCTCGGATATCCTCCGAGCCATTTACTACGCCGTGCAGAACAAGGCTAACGTCATCAACATGAGCTTCGACCTCGAGCAGAACTCGACCGAGCTTGTAGATGCACTCTGCTACGCTTCCAACCACAATGTGATTCTTGCTGCTTCGTCGGGGAACGATGGGAAGATGGAGGTCGTTTATCCGGCGGCCATTCGCAACGTGATGGGCGTCGCTTCCACCAACAACCAAGACCAGCGCTCGAGCTTCTCGAACTACGGCGATCAAGTTGTTTGGGTAGCCGCTCCGGGCGAGGCCATCATCACCACATATCCGTTCGCGACTTACGCGGCCGGTTGGGGAACATCTTTCAGTTCGCCGATGGTCGCCGGGACCGCCTCACTTCTTCTGAACCTGCAGGCTTCGGAAACCCCGTCGCAGGCCGCCTGGGCCATCAGTCACGCGAAGTTCATCGGTTTCAACATGGGCAACGGACGCCTGGACGTTTACTGGTCTCTGTTTGCGCAAGCTCCCCTCCAGAGCCTGGATGACCAGGATGATGATTGAGCTCTCTCCGACCGCAGGGGTAAGCGGTCAAGCGCTGAGCGCGTCGTTGCGCCACGCGCGCAAGGAAGCGGCGACGGATTGGTGCTCTCCGCTTCTGCGCGTCAAAGCAGCCGAGGAGCAACTTCTGGCCTTGCGGAACTCCGTCGTTTGCGCCTTCAATCAGCTGCTCGATCTGAAGGACCTCAACACGGGAGTCCATAGCACGCGCCTCGCGGAGTGGGCGCTTCACGTGGCCGCCGAGCTCGGCCTTGATGAAAGCTCGCTCGGCGACATTGAAATCGCCGCACTCCTCCACGACATCGGCAAGGTCGGCGTCCCCGACGCCATCCTCCACAAGCCGGCCCGGCTCTCGGATGAAGAATACGCGCTCATGAAGAAACATCCCGAATACGGCTGGGCGGTGCTGCGTCACATTCCCGGCATGGAACGCGCTAGCCTCATCATTCTCCATCATCACGAAAACTATGACGGGAAAGGCTACCCAGGCGGCCTGACAGCAGAGGAAATCCCTGTGGGCTCGCGCATCGTCTCCGTGATCGACGCCTTTGACGCCATGGTCTCATCTCGCCCCTATCGCCAAGGGTTGCCTTTCGAAGAAGCGGAGCGACGCCTGCTAAAAGACAGCGGAACTCAGTTCGATTCCGATGTTGTGCAGCGCTTTCTTCCTCTGGCGCGTGCGGAGATGGACGCTGTCTTCGCCGCCGCGGGCACGACGGTTTCGACGATCCTGTAACGGGAACCGGCCTTGAAGCTGCCTGCAAAGCCTTCCAATCGATTCTAATTTACAAAGAAATGTGCGCAGAGCCGACCACGTCGGACCGGAGGCCCCGGGAGCTTGCTTCATTGGACGGGTCGCGGCTCCAACGCAACCGCGGTGATATGGTCTCAGGGTATCTCGACGCCGCGGCACCGGGACACGATGCAAATCGAAAGCGAGGGAAGACAATAAATCAGCGGGTGAGCCTGTAAGCCGGATTGTCAGGGCCGGTTTGCAAACAAACAAGTTGTTTGGACTCAATCGCTCCGAACTGTCAATGGTGTCAACTTTGGCAGTGTCGGCAGGTTTTGCGTCACACCTGCGTCACAGACCGGCGTCCTGCGATCCTGTTGGCTGTTGACAAACGCTCTCATAGCGTGAGAAGTGAGGATGCCACGGAGGCCCTATGAGACGCACTTCTGTACTTGTGGCTATAGCGTTCCTCGCAGGACTCGCTCTCGGCTTGGTCGCACAAAACGCTTATACGGGGATGCTTCAACGAAGGACGCATGCCACAGATTTGGCGGCCATCGAAAAACTCCATCAAGTAGACATTGAATTTACACGGTCACAAGACTACCAACGACTGATGGACATCTGGTCGGACGATGCGGTGCGGTTCATGCCCGGAAGCCCGCCGGATATCGGCAGGCAGGCCATTCTGGCTGACAATGAGAAATTCGCGGCCCAGTACCCGGGTTTCAAGGTGTTGAGCTACACGGCCAAATACAAGAACATTCAAATCGAGGACGGCTTGGCATGCGAATGGGGCGAACATGAATCCCAATTCAAACTGTCTCCCGAGGCCCTGCCGGTCAATTGGCGCGGCACGGGATTCCATGTGCTGAAGCGGCAGAGCGACGGCTCGTGGAAATTCGCGCTAATGATTTTGAACCAGTAACGACCGCTTAAAATTATACGTTGGCGATTCCGTGATTCTGTCACACCGGCGTCACAATACGGAGTTGAGGTTTCGTAAGTTACTGAAAAAAGACAAGAGTGGCGGATGAGCCTGTAAGCCGGATTCTGTTCGCCGCAGGCCCGTCGCGCCCAGATTGCGCCGGGAGCGCCAAACGCGCGGCGCAGCGATCATTCCTCTAGGTCCCGGATCGCTCCGGGACTCAAGCAGCCTACCCGAGGGTCGCATCGCTACGTTCTTGCGAACGCAGCGAATTCGGGCCGGGCCAGCCCTCCCCTCCTATTTGGCCTTGCTCCACGCGGGGTTTTCCGTGCCCCGGATGTCGCCATCCGGGCGGTGGGCTCTTACCCCACCTTTTCACCCTTGCCAAATGCGCTCGGCCAAGAAGGCCGGCCTTCGGTCTTGCCGAAGGCCTGCCACAGGGTACAAGCGTCACTGGCGGTCTATTCTCTGTGGCACTTTCCGTGGCTGCGCGGCTACGCGACGCTTTGGCGCCGCGCACAGCGCAACCCCCTGGCGTTACCAGGCGCGTTGCCCAACGGAGTCCGGACTTTCCTCCCGCCCACCCTTCGTTCACTCTCGCGAACTCAGGGCAAACCGGCGATCACCCAGCTCACCCGCCAAGATGATTATAGCGCAAATAGACGCTGCCTTAGGCACCAAAGAGCGAAAGCTGCTCCGACGCAAGAGCCTTTGAGTTGGGTTCACCTGAGGCCATTTGTTTGATGCTGTGCCCGCGGGGTTTGTGCGGCTTTTTCTGCAAGAGCTGGCTCTTGGCTTTCTTGCGTTTCCCCCTCGGACTTCCTGGCAAGGCGGCTTTTCGCCTGCGCTTCTTGTGGCCGGTGACTTTCTTGGAGCCTAATTCCCGGGCGGTTTGCCTCTGCGCTTCGGCCGTCTTGGGTTCGTTCGGCCATCGACTGAAGCATTCAGCAAGGCTTCGAATTCCTCCTCGGCGAGCACTGGTACGCCAAGGGACTTGGCCTTGTCGAACTTTGAGCCAGGGTCAGCGCCCACGACCACATAGTTCGTCTTCTTGCTCACCGACGAGCCTGCCTTTCCACCGTGGGCGGCGACCAGAGCTTCGGCTTCCTCGCGGCTGCGCTTCGCAAGCGTGCCAGTGAAAACGAACGTCTGGCCGGCCCACTTCGCGCTCACGGGGGCCTGGCGCTCCTCCTTCATGTTCAAGCCGGCGGCTCGCAGGCGCTCGACCAGCTTACGATTGGCCGGCTCCGAGAAGAACTCGCGCACACCTTCGGCGATCTTCGGGCCAATCTCATGGACTTCGGTCAATTCCTCCGAGGTCGCCGCTTCGAGCTTGTCCATCGAGCCGAAGTGCGCGGCGAGCAACTGCCCGGTGCGCTCGCCGACAAAGGGGATTCCGATGGCATATATCACCCGCGCCAAGCTGTTTTTCTTGCTGGCGGCAATCTCGTCGAGAAGATTCTGCGCCGATTTCTCGGCCATGCGGTCGAGCGCGGCCAGCGTATCGAGGCGCAGCTTGTAGAGGCCCGCGAAATCCTTCAGCAGACTTTTCTCAATCAGCTGATCGACGATTTTTTCCCCGAGGCCGTCGATGTTCATGGCGTGACGCCCGGCGAAGTGCAGAAACGATTCCCTGCGCCGCGCCGCACAGGACACGTTCACACAGCGGTAGGCTACTTCACCCTCCGCATGGCGCACGCGCGTACCGCACTCGGGGCACTTCTCCGGCATCTGGAAAGGCTTCTCTTCGTCGCCGTGCTTCACGACTTTCAGAACGTGGGGAATAACCTCGCCCGCGCGTTCGACCAGCACGGTGTCGCCGACATGAACGCCCAGCCTTTCGACTTCGTCCTTGTTGTGCAGCGTGGACTTGACCACGGTGACTCCACCGATTTGCACCGGCTCGAAAACGGCGAACGGAGTCAGCACGCCGGTGCGGCCAACGCTGACGAGAATCTCCTTTACGACGGTCGTTTCCTGGTGGGCGGGATACTTGTAAGCAATCGCCCAGCGCGGGGCTTTGGCCGTGAAGCCGAGCTCGTTCTGCAGCGCGACTTCATCGACCTTAATCACGATGCCGTCGATTTCGAACGGCAGCTTCTCGCGTTTCAATTCCCATTTTTCGATGTATCTCTCCACTTCTTCGATCGAACGGTGCGACTCCCAATCGTCGCTCACCTTGAAACGGAGTGCGGACAACGTTGCAAGGACTTCCGAATGCCGCTTCTTCGGCACGCGCCCCTCGGCGAGAAGGTAATAGGCGAAAAAATCGAGCCGGCGCGATGCGGTAATCTTGGGATCGAGCATTCGCACCGCGCCTGCCGCTGCATTCCGTGGGTTGGCGAAGCGCTTGCCTCCTTCCGCATCCTGCTGCTCGTTCAGTTCTTGGAACGCCTTGCGAGTCATGATCACTTCGCCGCGCACCTCGAAGGCGGCCGGCAGGGCCGCTTTCTTCAGCCGCGCCGGTTCGATCTTCAGAGGAATCGAACGAATCGTCCGCACATTGGGGGTAACATCTTCGCCTGTAGCGCCGTCGCCGCGGGTGACGCCTCGAACCAGCAAGCCCTTTTCGTATTGCAGAGAAAGGCTCAAGCCGTCGAATTTGTGCTCTGTGGTGTAGTCGATTTTTCCCCGGCCCGTTAGCTCCCTCACACGGCGATCGAAGTTGGCAAGCGTCTCGAACGAAAAAGCATTGTCCAGACTCCCCATCGCAATCTTGTGCTGGACGGTTTGAAATCCCTCGCGCGGCTGACCTCCTACCCGCTGGGTCGGGGAATCCAGGGTCACGAGCTTCGGATTCTCCGCCTCCAGCTTCTTGAGTCGCTCCACCAATCGGTCGAACTCGGCGTCGGAAATCTCGGGATCGTCGAGCACGTTGTACCGGTATTCGTGGTGGCGAATCTGTTCCCGCAGACGCTCGACTTCTTTGGCGGCGCTGTGACTCTTCGGCATGTACACCCCAGCGGGATGCAATCTGTCGATTTCGGCGAGTATTATACAATGCGCGTTTGTCGTCGGCCGGCTTGACGAACATGCTCGACGGAATTCGCGACGCGCTTCTCATCTACAACCCCACGAGCGGGCGGGGGCGGCATCGCCGTTTCGTCGAAATCGAGCAGGCCGTGCGGCTGCTGAAGGATTTCCGCATCTCTGTCGAGCTTGCCGCCACCGCGGCCCGGGCTACCGCTCAGGGCCTTGCGCGGCATGCCGTCGAACAAGGCCGAGGCATGGTCATCGCCTGCGGCGGCGATGGCACGATCAATGAGATCGTCAACGGTCTTGCAGGCAGCCAAGTTCCGATGGCGCTGCTCCCCGCCGGCACAGCCAATATTCTCGCGAAGGAACTCGCAATCCCCTGGGACATTCCTCACGCGGCGCGATTGATCCCCGGAGGAATCGTGCGGCGCGTGGCGCTAGGCGTGGCCCTTTCCGCCAACGAGAGGCACTCGACCGAAGTCCCTCCGGAAGGCCGCTACTTTATGTCCGTGGCCGGCGCCGGGCCGGACGGCGCAATGGTCCATGCCGTGAGCGACGGCCTGAAGAAGCAGGCGGGGCAGCTCGCTTATTGGGCGGAGGGGTTTCGCCAGTTCCTTCGCTACGATTTTCCGGAATTCAAGATCTGCTCGCAAGGCCGGGAGCGACGCGCCACAATCATAGTGATCGGGCGCACCGTGAACTACGGCGGGCCGTTCAAGATCACGACCGGCGCGAACCTGTTCGAGGACTCTTTCGAGTTTCTCACCAACTCCACAACCAGCCGCTTCCGCTATCTCGCTTGCCTCCCGGCGCTGTGGCTGGGCAAGATTCGCGCGATGAAGGGCATCGAAACGTGGAAGGCGCCGGAAGTGATCTGTGAGCCGATCAGCGCGAAGTCGGTCCGCGCGCAAGTGGACGGCGAACCGATTGGCGCGTTGCCGTTGATCTTTCGCATCGTGCCGGACGCCATCTCGCTCGTAACTCCGGCGCCGATGACTTAGCGTTCTTTCGGAGGAGGCGCGATTGGAAATTGCTACCCAGGCCCTGACATCGATCGTAATCGCGCGCGCAGCTCGGAAGCGCCTCCCGCAATACGGGACGGCCATTCTTGCCGCATCGGCAATAGCTCCCGATCTCGACTACGCCAGTTATTTCGGAGGAGCTAGCGCATTCCTGAGATTCAACCGCACCTTGCTCCATTCCATTCCAAGCGCTGCGGCGCTGGCGTGCGCCATCGCCGCGGGCTTCTGGTGGCTGGCCAGAAAACGCTCGCAAACCAGGCGTTCCGACGCACCGTTCACGCTTGCGTCTGCGCTCGCGGCCGCGGCATTGGGCATTTCCGTTCACCTGCTGCTGGATCTCGCGAGCGGCACGGGCGCTCGGTTGCTTTGGCCGTTTTCGCAACGCTGGTCTGCATGGGACCTGGCCGCCAATCTCGATCCTTGGATCCTCATTCTTCTGGCGGCTGGACTGTTGCTGCCGCTGCTGTTTCGGCTGGTTAGCGAAGAAATTGGCGACCGCAAGAGAGCTACGCGGGGGCGTGGCGGTGCGATTCTCACTCTGGCTCTGCTCGCCACGTACCTGGCAGCGCGCGCAAGCCTCCACAGCCGTGCCGTCGAGCTGCTCCTTTCGCGCGACTATCATGCGCGCACTCCGCTTGCGGCGGGCGCGTTCCCTTCCGCGTCATCGCCCTTCGTGTGGCGCGGCGTGGTCACAACGGACAATACCATCGAAGAAGTCGAGGTTTCGCTCGCTGCCGGCGCCGAATTTGACCCTGAGCACAGCTTGACGCGTTACAAGCCCGACGATTCTCCGGCGTTAGCCGCTGCGCAGAACACCGCGGTCACCAAAGGCTTTCTCTCCTATGCGCGATTCCCCCTAGCCAGCGTAGTCCGCAGGGAGGAGACCTATCGCTTCGAAGTGCACGACGCAAGGTTTGCGTCCGGCGATACATCGGCGGCCAACATGTTTGTCCGAGTGGAGCTGTCCAGCGACCTGAAGATCCAGAAGGAAGAGTTACTGTTCGCCGGATCGCCGAATCCGTGAGCTCAGCTGCGTTCTAGCGGCTTCCGCGTGCTGGAGAGCGAAAGATGAAGCGCTTCACCAGGTAGAGCAGTGCCAGAACGACGGCGACGCCTAGCACGAACCACCACATGTGATCCTTCAGGAGCGCCAACATCGCAGCGCCATAGCGGATCGCCAGGATTCCCTCCGCGAAATAGCGCAAGGCGCGACCGGATAGCAGCGCCAGAACGAAAGTCTTCAACGGAACCTGAAAGACTCCCTCGGCCAGAACGAAAATCTTGAACGGGAATGGCGGAGGCAGGATTCCCGGAACGAAGACGCTCAGGAACGCGTTCTGTTCAACCCAACGCCTTACGCGTTCGGCTCCTCCCCCGTGGCGGCGTCGAAAGTATGCCTCCCCGCCCTTTCTGGCGAGCAGGTAGAGCCAAATGCAGCCCAGCAGCGAACCAAGGGCCGCCATTCCTGCGTAGTACGCCATCCTCGCCGGCTTCTCGATCGAAAGCTCCATGACCAAAGCGTCGGTGACGAACGGAAAAGTGAGCACCGAAGAATCGAGAAACGCGATGACAAACACGCCTCCCGCCCCCATTGTTGAAACAATTCCCTGAAGCCAGTTGGGAAGTCGGGGTTGTCCTGTCTGGAAGAATCGCCTCACGGAAATCGAGCGATTGTAGCAGAGTCATTGTGCTCTTACCGCGACAGGGCTGCTCCCGAGTTTCTGCTCCGCACATGGGGCCGATTGCTCAGCAGGAGTTGCTCGGCTAGAATTCAGTCTTGGCTGATTCCCCTCAAGCTACCGCACTTCTCAACGACCTTAACGAGCGGCAGCGTGAAGCTGTGCTCACTACCGAAGGTCCTGTGCTCGTGCTCGCAGGCGCCGGTACCGGGAAGACTCGGGTTATCACCTATCGCGTTGCGTACCTGATCGAAAAGGGCGTCCCCGGCGACGCGATTCTGGCTGTCACGTTCACGAATAAAGCCGCCGAAGTCATGAAGAGGCGCATCCACCAGCTCTTGCGCGCCGCGGGCCACGATCCCTCCGGAGTATGGATCTCGACCTTTCATTCGTTCTGCGCCCGATTGCTTCGGCGCGAGGCCCATCACCTCGACCTACCCCACGATTTCACGATCTTCGACGACGGCGACCAGACAGCAATCGTAAAGCTGGCCATTGAACAGCTCGGTCTTTCCGACCGCGATCTCACTCCCCGCGCCGTCCGCGAGCAAATTAGCGACGCCAAGAACCGCAAGATGACCGCGGATGACCTCGAGGCCGCGGCGTTCGACCAGACGCGCAGGAAAGTGGCGCAGGTTTTTCGCGCGTACGACGACATCTTGCGCAAGGCAAGCGGCCTCGATTTTGACGATTTGCTCCTTCGTGCCGTGGAGCTACTGCGGAACCCCAACGACGTGCTCTCCGTCTGGAGCAGCCGCTGTCAGTATCTGATGGTTGACGAATTTCAGGATACGAATCCCGTGCAGGAGGAACTCGTACGACTTCTGGCTAGTTCACGCAGGAACGTTTGCGTGGTCGGCGACGAAGACCAGTCGATTTATACCTGGCGCGGCGTGGATGCCGGCAGCCTAAAGCGTTTCACCGACGATTTCCGGACTGCAAAAGTAATTCGCCTGGAGGAGAACTACCGCTCGACGCAAACCATTCTCGACGCAGCCGCCGCGGTGGTGGCGCACAACACCAACCGCCTCGGCAAGCGCCTCCAGGCCACCCTTGGTGCGGGCCATTCGCTCCGCTTCTTCGAAGCCCCGGACGCCACGTCCGAGGCGGGGTTCATTTGCGGCCAGCTGTCATCTCTGGTGCGACGCGATTTGAATGCGCGCCTCGCGGTGCTGTACCGCACGGGCGCGCAGTCGCGGCCCTTTGAGGAGCTGCTCCGGCGGCTCGGCATTCGCTACCGCGTTGTGGGCGGCTTCAGTTTCTACGAGCGGGAGGAAGTGCGCAACGTGATCGCGTACGTACGGTTGCTCTTTCATCCTCAGGACGACGTTGCTTTTCTGCGCGCGCTCAATGTCCCGCCGCGCGGCATCGGTACTGCCACCGTGGCAGCCATTCAAGCCCGCGCTAAAGGGACCGGCAAGCCGCTCTGGAACGTGATTGGCGCGCCCGAACCCGTCTCCGGCAGAAAGGCGGGAGCGCTCCAGGCGTTCCGCATGCTGATCGAAGGCTTGCAGAACGAGTGCAGAGGACTCGCGCCCGCGCAAATGATCAAACGCGTGCTCGACCAGACTGGATACCTCGCCTGGGTCCAGCAGCAGGACAACCTCCAGAGCACGTCGCGCGCGGAGAATCTGCTCGAACTCGTAAACGCCGTGGCCGAGGCCACCGAGCAAGGCCAGACCCTCGAGGAAATTCTCGATCAGGCCGCACTCACGAGCGACGCGGACGCATACGATGAGACGATTCCCGTGTCCCTGATGACGCTACACAGCGCCAAGGGCTTAGAGTTCGATGCCGTTTTTATCGCCGGCCTCGAAGAAGGGTTGCTGCCGCATGGCCGATCGCTCGACCGAGCCGGCGACATCGAAGAAGAACGCCGACTGTTTTACGTCGGTATGACCCGCGCCAAGCAATCGCTTGCTCTGAGTCGCGCAATCTACCGGCGCATCTACGGAGAGGAGCGCCTCCGAGCTTCTCTTCCCTCGCGCTTTCTCGCTGAGATTCCCGGCGAACTCATCGAGATGGTCCCGGGCTCGATCTCCGGCCCCGGCGAGACGCGCCGCTACGAACCGGACCCCGATTTCTCTAACTACTCTTCGCATCGCAGCCCGGCTCGATCTGCCTCGCGCACTTCCTATGGACGACCGGGACAGACGCGCGCCGTTCGTCCGTCAAGCAATCCCCTGGTCGGTATGCGCGTACGCCATCCGAAATACGGCGTCGGCACCATTCTTGAAGTTGAGGGGGAAGGCGAGGACCGCAAGCTGACGGTCAGCTTCCAAGATTATGGCGCGAAGAAGCTCGTGGAGCGCTACGCAAATCTTCGACTGGCGTAGGAGGCTGTTGCCGCAAAGGGGCACCGAACTTGCGGGCGGCATCTCGAAAAAGAGTACGGTTGCACCGAGCGTCGGCACCATGTAGAGTTTTTTTGCTTTGGCGCCTGAGATGCCACGCTTCGGTGGAAGGTGACACTTGAATTCACAGCTCTTCCGAACCAAGAGCATCGATCAGCTCATCTCCGACTCGGAGAATCCCGAGAAGCGCCTGAAGAAAACCCTGGGGTGGCTCAGCTTGACGTCTCTCGGCATCGGCGCGGTGATCGGCTCGGGCATTTTCACTGTCGTGGGCACGGCGATCGCGGGTCAAAAGCTGCAGTTCAAGTCCATCCTCAACGCGCCGCTCCTAGAGTACCTGATCTACCATTCCGCGTCCTTCGGCCGTCCGGGTGCGGGACCGGGCATCGCGCTATCTTTCATTCTGGTCGGGATAGCGTGCGCGTTTGCCGGCCTTTGCTATGCGGAGCTGGCCGCGATGATTCCCATCGCCGGCAGCGCCTACACCTACACCTACGCCACGATGGGCGAATTGATTGCGTGGATTATCGGCTGGGACCTCATCCTCGAGTATGCCGTCTCGAACATGGCGGTCAGTGTTGGGTTTTCCGCGCATGTCGTGGACCTCATCGAGTGGTTCGGCATCACGCCCGATCTGAAATGGATTACTCCGGCCTATTTGCCGGCGGGGTTGAGCGACTTGCAGGGCCACATGCTTTACGCCCCAGGCTGGCACTTCGGCTTCAACTGGCCCGCATTCATCATCGTCATGCTCCTGACGGTAATTCTTGTTCGCGGAATCCGCGAGTCCGCCAGCACCAACAACGTGATGGTCATGCTGAAGCTCGCTGCGATTTTCATCTTTGTGATCTTCGCATCGCGTTTCGTTCACCCCGCCAACTGGCACCCGTTCTCTCCCAATGGCTGGCCGGGCATACTTACGGGCGGATCCATCATTTTCTTCACCTATATCGGCTTCGATTCAGTCTCTACGGCAGCCGAGGAATGCAGGAATCCGCAGAAGGATCTGCCCATCGGCATCATACTGACGCTCGTGATCTGCACGTTTCTGTACATCGCCGTCGTTGTCGTCCTGACCGGCCTGGTGCCCTGGCAAACCCTGATGGACGATGCCGCGCCCATTGTCAATACCATGAAGCGCCTGCACTTCGGCGGCGTCGAGATCGTCGTTCTCTGCGGCGCGCTGATGGGCATGATTTCGTCCCTGCTCGTCTTTCAGCTGGGGCAGGCGCGCGTGTGGTTCGCGATGTCGCGCGACGGCCTGCTTCCCGGTGTCTTCAGCCGCGTTCACAAGCGCTTTCGCACGCCTGATTTTTCCACTTGGGTTGCCGGCTTTCTGGTCGGCATTCCCGCCGGCCTGCTCGACATCGGGACGCTCTCCGATCTCTCGAACATCGGAACATTGTTTGCGTTCGCGCTCGTCGCCGCAGGCGTGCTGATCCTGCGCTACCGTGAGCCCGACCGTCCGCGCGCTTTTCGCGCTCCTGGAGGCATCGTCGCTCCCGTGGCTACGATCCTCACTTGCGTGCTGTTGATGGCTGGACTGCCCATCATGAATTGGATCCGGTTCTTTGTCTGGCTGGTCCTCGGGCTGTTTGTGTATTACTTCTACGGGCGAAGGCACAGCGAGCTTTCTGACGAAAAGGTCGCGGCGGTTGCTGCGAGGGAACGGCCCTGATGCGTCGTCGGTTTCCCGCTGCCGCCGCATTGCTGCTCGCGGTTCTTTTTATGTCCTTGCCGTCGTCGTTTGGCTGGGGTGAAAACGCCGAGCGGCTGATCACAAGCAAGGCGGTCGATACTCTGCCCGAGGATATACAGCCTTTCTTCGAAGCAAACCGCCGATTCCTGGTGCAGCACGTTACCGACCCTCGGGAATCGGAGGCAAGAAGCGCCTCGGGCCGGCGCACCGACTTCATCCAGCTCGACCACTACGGCGCATTCCCGTTCACGGCTCTTCCGCGCGTCTATACCGCGGCAGTGCAGAAATACACGCGGCGCTCGCTCGAGCAGTACGGCCTGCTGCCATGGCAAGTCGGTCTTTACAGCAAGCGGCTGACGGACGCTTTCCGCGATCGCAACTGGGGCGAGGCGAAGCTCGCAGCCGCCGCGCTGGCCCACTACGTGGCCGCGGCGCACGATCCCTTCAACACCACCACGAACGACGACGGCAAGCTCTCGAATCAGCCGGGAGTCAACGACCGTTTTGGCGCCGCGCTGGTCGACCGCTACTCGCTCTTTTTTTTCATCAAGCCCAACGAAGCGGCATTCATTCACGACCCCACGGATCACGCCTTCGAAATGACGTTAAGCGCGCACTCCTGGCTCGAAATTGTGCTTCTCGCGGACCGCCGCGCCCACGAAGGCCTCTCGGCTTATTCTGACGAATACTACGATCGCTTCTACGCCCAGGCCGGCGCCGTTCTCATCCGCCAGTTCTCCGACGCAGCTACGGATTTGGGTTCCTATTGGATGACCGCCTGGATCAACGCCGGGCGCCCGCAGCTGCCTTCGCAATGAACACGCCGACGGTGCCAACAGCCCGAACCCTCACGATCCTCGACTCAGCGCCGAAAGCGGAGCTGCACCTTCACCTGGAAGGCTCGATTCGGCCGGCAACCGCCGTGGCGCTTGCGGCGCGCCACGGCGTCACGCTCAGCCTCGAAGACGTGCTCGCCCGGTACAATTACCCGGATTTCCTCGGCTTCATAGAAGCGTTCAAATGGGTCACTTCGTTCCTTCGCGAGCCCCAAGATTATGCGCTTATCACGCAGCGGCTTTGCGAGGAGCTTCTGCGGCAAAACATCGTGTATGCCGAGATCACCATGTCGGTGGGCGTCATGTTGCGTCGCATGCAGGACGTGGTGGCGAATTTCGAGGCCATCCGCGAGACCGCCGAAAGCGTTCCTTTCGGCCGTCTGCGGACCGCGTGGATTTTCGACGCGGCCCGCCAATTCGGCGCCGACGCGGCCGCCGAAGTAGCGCGCTGGGCGTCCAAGTTACAGCATCCGAGCCTGGTGGCATTCGGGCTGGGCGGCGATGAACTCTCCTTCCCGGCCGCTAATTTCCGCCCCGCGTACGATCTCGCCCGCAGCGCGGGCCTGCACGTCGTTTGCCACGCGGGCGAAGTGGGAGGGCCGGAGAGCATTGTCGAAGCGGTCGAAGTCCTCGGCGCCGAGCGTATCGGCCACGGCATCGCGTTGATGCACGATCCGGCTCTGATGGATTCTCTTGCGCTTCGCCGCATCGTCCTCGAGAACTGTCCCGCGAGCAATTTGTGCACGGGCGCCCTTGCGAAGCAGACAGGCATTCCGAGTGCCTCGCTCCGCGATCATCCACTCCCGAAGTTCCTCGAACACGGCGTAGCTGTCACTCTTTCCACGGACGATCCCGCCATGTTCCACACCGACTTGTTGACCGAATACTCTCGCGCCGCAGAGCTCGGCCTTTCCAACGAGCAGCTCCTTCGGCTGGCGGAAGAAAGCTTTCATGCGGCTTTCCTGCCGCCTTCCGACAAACGCCAGCTTCTAGACGACTTCCATGCCGCCGCAAAATCGCAAGGGGTCGCCTAGGCACGCTGCTATAATTCTCCTTTGCCATGAAAGCTCACGTCTGGGTCATGCTGAAATCCACGGTGCTCGACCCCCAGGGACAGACCATCCACCGCGCGCTCACTTCGCTCGGCTACGCGAAAGTGCAAGATGTGCGGCAGGGAAAGTTTTTCGTCCTGGCGCTCGACGGCATGAGCAGAGAGGAAGCGACGAAGCAAATCGAACGCATCGCGCGGGATGTCCTGACCAATCCCATCATCGAGGAATTTCGCTTCGAGATTACCGACTGACCGGCTCGCGCGCGGCACCAGCGGCTGGGCAACCAATCAGGTACGTGACTGTTGTAGCCGCAGCGCCTTCCCCGCGCTGTTCGCCGCTTTGCCAGCGATATCCGTTTACCGAAAGTCCTTTGGTCAGCTCCAGTAACTCTGCCGGCGAGTATGCGCGCAGACAGGAGATGATCCCATCGAACCACAGTACGAACGTGACCACTGGGATCAAGTAAGCCCAAAGCAATCGCGACCACCGGAATGGCCGCATGGTGGGAACGAGCAGCAGATATCCAATGGGCACCAGGAACACCATCAGCATCGTCCTCACACTGCGCCTCGGAATCTCAAATACCCCAATGCCCTGCTGCTTCTTCGCGGCGTCCTGCAGAATGGCCCGCGCCTCCGCCGGCCTGAAGTGGTGGAACGAGGTGAACATCGTCCGAAATCCCGCCAGCGAGGCGGGAATGTCGGTGGCATCGACAGGTTCGGCGCGAAAATGAATCACGCACGCATCGGCGCCGCGTAATGGCTTCGTCGCGCTCACGTTGGGGTGCTTATCCGTTAAACAGACGTCCACCGACACACCTTCTCGCTCGAATGCTTCACACAACCGGGGCCACGGTCCGCCAGCCCCGGAGCACAAATCCACGACTTGGTGTGTTCCTGCTTGGTCCAAAGCTCTCCGAAGGGGACCTGCCATAGGCCTGTAAAGGTTCGCAAAATCAAAAAGGAACTGAAGCCCTTCTGTCACGTAGTCCCGCAACATGCCAGGAAACCACGACTGGTCGTGAAATTCGAACAAATGCAGCCGCCCCACCTGACAACCTCCGGCCAGCTTACTGGCCGCGGATTATAGTGGATTCCATATGCGAGCAATGCGCCTTGTTTTAGCCGATGCAAACAGCACACTGCCCTGCCGTCGCGCATGGTTGCAATCGAGAATCGTCAAGCCGGGAGCTCGTTGCCGCGTTCAAAGAATGTTGCTACGCTGTGGCAATCGAGCTTCTTGGCTGGCCCGGCGCAACCTGGCCTACTGGAATGAGGAGCTAACTTCGTGTGCGGAATCGTCGGCTATATCGGCCCTAAGCGCGTCGTGCCGCTGATCATTGACGGCCTGCGGCGCCTGGAATACCGCGGCTACGATTCGGCGGGCATCGCCGTCGTCGGCGAGAACGGCAAGCTCGACGTGCGGCGCGCGCCCGGCAAACTTCGCAACCTCGAAGAAGCCATTCGCCTCTCGCCGCTCGAAGGCGTGTACGGCATCGGCCACACAAGGTGGGCCACACACGGGCGTCCGACGGAAGAGAACGCGCATCCCCACCGCGACTGCACAGGTGAAATCGTGGTCGTGCACAACGGCATCATCGAGAATTACCTCGAGCTGAAGAATCAGCTCAAGCAGGACGGCCACCGGTTCGTAACCGAAACAGACACGGAAATCATCGCGCATCTAGTCGAGAAGTTTTCAAAAGACGCGCCTCTGGAGGAAGCGGTCCTGAAGACCGTAAAAGTTATGGGCGGCGCGTACGCGCTCGTGGTCCTTTCGACGAGGGATCCCAACAAGATCGTCGCGGCGCGGCTAGGTCCGCCTATCGTTGTGGGCCTGGGCGACAATGAGTTCTTCGTTGCCAGCGATATCCCTGCGATCCTCCTGCACACGCGCAACGTCTTTTTTCTCGGCGACGGCGAAGTCGCCGTCCTCTCGCCGCAGGGCGTCCGCTTGCTCGATTTCGAAAGCCACTCCATCAACCGGCCGGTGCAACACATCACCTGGGACCCCATCATGGCCGAAAAGGGCGGCTTCAAACATTTCATGCAGAAGGAGATCTTCGAGCAGCCGCGCGCGGTCCGCGACACGATGCTCGGACGCATCTCACAGGAGACCGGCAAGGTCTTTCTCAACGAAGTGAGCATAACGGAGGACGAGTTTCGAGCATTTCAGGAAGTCAGGATCGTGGCCTGCGGCACGAGTTGGCACGCAGGGCTCGCCGGCAAATTCATGATCGAGCGCCTCGCGCAAATTCCGGTCGAGGTGGACTACGGGAGTGAATTCCGGTACCGCGATCCAATCATCACGAACCGCAGCTTGGTCATCGCCATCAGCCAATCGGGCGAGACGGCCGACACGCTTGCAGCGGCGCGCGAAGCGCGGCAAAAGGGCGCGAAGATCCTAGGCGTTTGCAACGTGGTCGGCTCGATGCTAACCCGCGAGTCCCACGGCACGATCTACACCCACGCAGGCCCCGAAATCGGCGTCGCCTCCACAAAAGCCTTTACCGGCCAGCTCACGGCTCTCATGCTCACCGCGCTTTACCTGGCGCAAATCCGCGGGAAACTCAACCCGGCGGCTGCGCAGAAACTCATGCAGGAGCTGACGCGCATCCCCCACAAGATCGAGACGATTCTCCAGCACGATGCTGGTCTCGAGGAGCTGGGCCGCCAGTTTTTCCGCCACACCAACTTCCTTTATCTCGGCCGCGGAATCCACTATCCGATCGCCCTGGAGGGCGCGCTCAAACTCAAAGAGATCTCGTACATCCACGCCGAAGGATACCCTGCGGGCGAAATGAAACATGGCCCAAATGCCTTGATCGACGAACACCTGCCCGTCGTCGTGATCGCCACGCGAGACGAGGTCGATCCGTCGTCGATGCTGCGCTATGAGAAAACCGTCTCAAACATGCAGGAAGTGAAGGCGCGCGACGGCATCGTCGTGGCGGTGGTCACCGAAGACGATCGTGAAGCCCGCAGCATCGCGAGCCACTCCATCGAAATTCCCGCCGCGCCCGAGTTGATTTCGCCGATCCTCGAGATTGTGCCCTTGCAACTGCTCGCGTATCACATCGCCGTGCGGCGCGGCTGCGACGTGGATCAGCCACGCAATCTCGCAAAGTCCGTCACGGTCGAGTAGCAGACCGTACTCGCAAAGCCCGTATCTTGCGGTCACCGCAAGACGGGTGTTGACGCGCGCCTCGCATTCGATGATTCTTTCTCCATGCGATGGGGGCTCCTGCTTTTTGTGATCGCTTGGGTGCCGGGAGCTCGTGCATTTGTGCAAAGTGCAGTGGCGGCCGGTGCGTCACATCTCGTCTCGCTCGAAGTAACCGGCTCGCAACGCTTCACTTCAGAACAGATCGCAGCCACAGCCGGCCTCCATGCCGGAAGCACAATCACCAAGGACGATATGCAAGCGGCGGCCGACCGACTCGCGCAACTAGGCTGCTTCGCTACGGTTCAGTACCGCTTCACAAGCGTCGATTCAGGCGTGAAGGTGGAATATCAAGTGACCGACGCTCCCGCCGCGCGGGTCCTCTTCGATAATTTCCCTTGGTTCACGGACGACGAGCTCGACGCCGCGCTCAAGGACTCGGTCGTGCTTTTTGACGGCGCAGCCCCGCAGGCTGGAGCGATCCTTGACGCCATGTCTGCGGCGCTGGAAAAGCTAATCGCCACGCGCCGAATGCATGCCCGCGTTTCGCACACTCTGACCAACGCCCCCGGAATCGATCAGCAGGTCCAGATCTTCCGCATCGAGGGACCTTCGTTGAACGTACAAGCGGTGGAGTTTTCCGACGCGCTGGCGAAGAACGACCGCGCCATCCAGCAAAGCCTTGAGACCCTGATCGGGAAACCGTTTTCGCGCAGCGCCTTTGAGCTTTTCGAATTCGAGCAGGTTCGCCCGGTGTATTTCTCTCATGCATTTCTTCGCGTGAAGTTTGGGACGCCGCAGGCGCGCTTCACCGGCAATCCGAATCGACCGCTGCCCGACACGGTGGTTGTCCTGGCCCCTGTTGACCCCGGCCCAGCGTACGTTTGGAACGGCGTCGCCTGGGCAGACAACCACGCCATCCCGTCCAGCGACCTGGAGAAGTTGGTCGCGTTGAAACCGGGCGAAACGGCCGACGGAATCAAACTCGAAGCGATGTGGCAGAGCGTGCGCGACGCCTACAGCCGCCTCGGGTATCTCGATGCCGCCGTCACATCGGAGCCGCAGTTTAGCGATAGCTCAAACCACGTGTCCTACCGAGTCTCGATCAAGGAAGGCAAGCAATACCACATGGCGAACCTTGTCCTGACTGGACTTTCCATCGAGGGTGAGAAACGCATCCGCGCGGCGTGGAGAATTCCGCCGGGCGCTGTTTTCGACAAGCAAATCTACGAGGAGTTTCTGTCAACCGGCATCGCCGAGGCGTTTCGGGGATTGCCCGTCCATTACGAAAAGATAGGCCGCTTCCTGCAAACCGACCAGACAACCGCAAGAGTGGACGTGATGATCGACTTTCAATGAGGCTGGGTTATATTGGCGAGCGCACATGAACCCGAATTCATCGTCGATAGCTGGAGCAAGCGTGCCGGGGCCGGAGGGGGTGAACGACGCCGTCGCGCTCGAAAAGCAGCGCAGCCTGCTCGATACCCTTCGCGCTCTGGACTCTTTGCTGGTGGCTTTTTCTGGCGGCGCTGATTCCGCCTACCTCGCTTGGGCGGCTCACTCGTCCATCGGCCGACGGGCGCTCGCTGTTACTGCACTTTCGCCGAGTTTTTCGGAACACGACCGCCGACAGGCCGAATCTTTCGTGTGCATGACCGGCGTTCGCCACGAGTTCATTGAAACGCTCGAATTCGAGAATCCTCTGTATGTCGCCAACAACGCGGACCGTTGCTACCACTGCAAGAACGAACTCTTCGACCGCATGGAAACTGTTGCTAAGGGGCGGGGCTTTGCCGGCATCGCTTACGGTATCAATGCCGACGACATGCACGACTTTCGCCCCGGGCATCGCGCTGCCTGCGAGCACTCGGTTCTCGCGCCTCTCCTCGATGCCGCGCTAACGAAAGCCGAGATTCGCTTTCTGTCACGTCGCGCTGGGCTGCCCACATGGGACTGTCCTGCGTCCGCTTGCCTGTCTTCCCGCGTGCCATACGGCACGGCCGTGACCCCTGAGCTGCTCGCACAAATCGAGCGCGCTGAGGACGTGTTGCGCGGCCTGGGGTTCAGTCAATTCCGCGTGCGGGCGCACGGCGAGTTCGCGCGCATCGAGCTCTTGCCGGGAGAGCTGTCCCGCGCATTTGAACCGGAAACCGCAGGCCGGATTCGTGTGGGTGTAAGAGCTGCCGGTTTTGCGTTCGTGACGATTGACCTGGAAGGATATCGCCAGGGTTCACTCAATGCGCTGCTGAAACGCCCGTGAATGAGGCGCGCACAGGGAACTTCCTGTCGCGCATCCGCGTATTACGGAAATGAAAGGGATTTGCAGCTTGAAATGAGCAGAGCAAACCGAGCCACGTGGCTGGCAGCAGCGACTCTTGTGGGAGCCTTCGCCGGTGGCTGCAAGGCGCGGGGCGCGGCGAGCGGCAGCTTCGACCGCACCCTTATGGTCAGCGGCCCTCTGCGTCTGGAGATGACCAACGGAAGTGGCGACAGCCGCGTGACCGCCGGGCCCACGGGTCAGGTGCAGATCCACGGGGATATTCACGTGAAGGCTTGGTCCACGGAAAGCGGCCGGCGCCGCGCCACGGAGATCGAAGAGAATCCCCCGATCTCTCAAGAAGGAAATCTGATCCGGGTGGGCGGCGTCAGCAAGCGAACTGGCGATGTTTCGATAGACTACACGATCGTTGTCCCGGCTGACACGGCGCTGCGTGGCATCACCGGCTCCGGTGACATGGAAGTGAACGGGATCAAGGGTCCGGTCAACTTCCTCGCTGGGTCGGGGAACATCTCTGCCTCGGGAATCGGATCCGATGTTCAGGCTATGGCCGGCAGCGGCGACTTGCAACTTTCGGATGTCCAGGGCCACGTACAGGTCACCGCCGGCTCGGGCAATATCACTTTGAATGAGGTGCGCGGTGAAAGCCGCCTGCAAACAGGCTCAGGAGACCTCAAGATCGTTCAGGCCGGCGACGCTGTTGTTGCCAACACGGGCAGCGGCAAGATCACGGTCACCGGAGCTTCCGCCGACCTTCGATTGCACGGAGCCTCCAGCGAAGTAAACGTGGACGGCAATCCCGGAGCTTCGAACTTTTGGGATTTCCGCACCAGTTCAGGCAACGTGACCCTGCACGTGCCCTCGTCAGCCAGCTTCCGTTTCTACGCGCGCAGCAGTTCGGGAAGTATCGAAGCGCAGATTCCCATCATCATGGAAGGAACGGCCGGAAAACACGAATTGCGTGCGCGCATAGGCGACGGCAAGGCGCGGGTCGAAGTGGAAACGTCGTCGGGAAACATCGCCATTCGCTGAACCCGTTCCCGCAGGCATGCCGACGCTCGAGATTTCGCGATAGAATTGTTCTCATGAGTCTGGCGCCCCTCTTTCTGCTCGCTTGCGTGTTTGCCCTGTGTTGCCCGGTAGCCCGGCCTCAGGACTCCGGCTCGACAGCAATTCAATCCAAGGCAGATTCCATTTCCAAGGACGACGCCGAAGCCGCAACGCAACTGCAGAAAGCGCTAGCGGATGCCGGGAATGACCGCGCGGCGCTAGTCCGCAATCTTCGCAGCTACCTGCTGCGTTTCCCCGACTCGCCGCGCAAGGCCGGCGTCTATCGCGCGCTGGTGGAAGCGTGCCAGCAGCTTCGCGACAACGCCTGCGCCCTGGAGTACTCCGAGAAGCTCGCCGCAATTCATCCGGACGATTCGGAAATCATGCTGGTGGCGGTCAATCTCCTAGAGGAGCAAGGGAATGACGCTAGCCTCATCCGGGCAGCCGGGTACGTCAGCCGCGTGATTGATCGCGTCGAAAAAAAACCAGAGGAGAAGCCGCCGCGCTCGTCGTTGAACGAGTGGCGCGAGCGCCAGGATCAGATTCGCTCCAGCCTCTACTACCTCCGGGGCGAAATCGAGAAGTCGCAGCGCCACTATGACGACGCTGCCGCCGATCTGCAAAAGAGCTATTCCCTGCGCGCGAATGCCGCGGCTGCCGAGCTGCTCGGGGAAATTGCCGAGATGCGCAACGACGCAGCAACTGCAATCGAAGACTACACTCTCGCGTTCGTGCTTCCGCAAACAGCGCCCGGCACGCAGCTCGATCGACGCGTCCTGCGTATGCGGCTCGGAAACGTCTGGCGGAGGATGTACGGTACCGAGAACGGACTGGGCGCGCAGATCCTGGCGACGTACGACCGGCTGGCCGCTTCGCCCGCCGCTCCTGATCCGGCCGTGCGGAACAAGGATGCCAAGGACCTGTACGCGTTCGTCCTGCGCCGCCTGGACGGCACGGAGATGGCGCTCGCCCCGCTGAAGGGAAAGGTCGTGGTGCTCAACTTCTGGGCCACCTGGTGCGAACCCTGCCGGGACCTCGAACCGCTTTTCAACGAGGTAGCGGTCAATTTCGGCGCAGAGACGAACGTGGTGTTCCTGGCGGTGGATACGGACGAAGACGAAACGCTTGTCGCTCCGTTTGTCCAGCGCGAAAGATGGAATGCTCCCATCTTTTTTGCAGACGGACTCGACGATTTCATGAAGGTTACAACCCTGCCGACGGTTCTGATCCTCGACGCGAACGGAAAGATCGTATATCGCACCAGCGGTTTCGCAGAAGGCTTTCGGGGATCGTTGACGGCCGCTGTTCGAGCGGCGCTGAGCGGTGTGAAGTAGGCCTTTTCGGCTTGCCTCACCTAGAGCTTCCCGCCGACTTCATGCTTTGTGCTGCGTCGCGCGCAGCAAGAATTGTCGCCACGTGAATTCGCACCGTGTCTTCGACGCGACGGGCATAGCCGCCCGCGAGCGTGATCACCGTTGGAATCCGCCGACGCCTGGCGTAATCAAACACCATCGCGTCGCGGCCCGCCAGGCCTTCGAGTGTCAGCGCGAGCCCGCCGAGCTGGTCCTCGCGATACGGGTCAGCGCCTCCGACGTAGAACAGAATCTGAGGCGAGAATTCGTTGAACGCCTTGTGCAAGTGCCGATCGAGGGTCGCCAAGTAGTCGTCGTCGCCGACACCATCCGGCAGATTGACATCGACTGTGGAGGGCGGCTTCGGGTACGGGTAGTTGTTCTCCTGATGAATGGAAAGCGTGAACACGGTGCCATCACCGCCGAAGATGGCGGCCGTTCCATTGCCCTGGTGCACGTCGGTATCCACAACCATGACGTTTTCCACGGCGCGGTCGAATTGAAGCCTGCGAATTGCCACTGCCACGTCATGGATCACGCAGAATCCCTCGCCGTGGTCGGGGTATGCGTGATGAAAGCCTCCGCCGATATTCGCAGCCCAGCCGTCTTCGAGAGCAAAGCGCCCAGCGAGAATGGAACCGCCTGCGGCGAGCCAGCAAGCTTCGATTAACTCCTCGGAGTACGGCACCTCCAGGCGCAAGACTTCCTCGTATGTCAGCGATCCAGTCTTCAGCTTGCGCACGTATTCCTGAGAGTGAACGCGCAGGATGTCTTCATCCGGAGCCGGCAGGGGCCGCGCAAAGTCTCCCGCATCCGCAAGGCCATCGGCGAGCAGCCGCTCCCGCACTAGGCGGTACTTCTGCGAGGGAAACACGTGGGCGCCTAGGTGCAGATCATAGCGGTCGTCGTAGATCAGCTTGAAAGGTAGCATGGCGATTAGAAGATTAACGCGAAGGCTCCTGCAGCGCAGTTCTTAGGGGAATGAATGCGACGCTCTCTCTATTCAAGATTGACTGTGGTATAGTCTAGCGTAAATGCGGCGTTTGCAGGCCACTCTAGTGATCGTTGCGCTGCTGGCCGGACCTCTGGCGCTGGTCTCGCGCGGCTTTGCCACGGACGCAGGCGAGTGCAACCGTTACTGCTGCCTGCCGCACGGCACGCACTCGTACCACGGACAGAATTCCCCTTCGAAAGTCTCGGGCGCCATGCAATGCCATCATGGCGATGCCGGAAGCTTGGTGAAGTGCTTCATGAGGTCCGGCCATCACAATCTCGATTTTGGTCTGCTCGCGCCCATGACCCCAACATCTCCGTCGCTGCTGCAAAGGCTTGCCGCGCCCCAAGCTTCGCGTTACCCGTTCACCGGCCGTGAATTCGCGCTGCCCGCAGGCCACTTCGCAGCCCCCTTCGAACCTCCTCGCTCGTAGCCACTGTTCCGACCCGCGAAAAAACCCAAACGGAGGCTACCAGATGCGCCAGTATGGCTTCGTCTTGCTTCTCTTTTCGCTGCTTTCCTGCGCCGCGCTAACGCGTGCCGCGATATTCGGCAGCGTCCACGGCGTTGTGCATGACCCCCAGCACCGCCCCATCGTCGGCGCCGACGTGAAAATCAAATCGGCGACGTCGGATTGGTCGCAGACCGTAAAAACGGATGCCGACGGGGCGTTCACTTTTACTGTAGTGCCCGTAGGGGATTACATCGTCACGGTCATGCAGGCAGGCTTCGCCACCGCCCAGCAATCCATCACGGTCGTTTCCGACGCGGCGCCCGTACTTCATTTCCGGCTCAACATCAGCCCGCTCAACCAGACGGCCACTGTTTCGGCGGAAGCAGAATCGATGGCCACTGTGGATTCGTCAACGCCAACGACCCTCGTGGACCGCGAGGACATCGCGCAGGTTCCGGGTGCGGATCGCACCAACAGCCTTCAGATGATTACTGACTTCGTTCCCGGATCGTATTACACCCACGATCAACTGCACATTCGCGGAGGACATCAAGTGAGCTGGCTACTGGACGGCGTACCCATCCCGAATACCAACATCGCCGGCAACCTGGGCCCGCAGATCGATCCGAAGGACATCGACTACCTTGAGGTCTTGCGCGGCAGTTATGGCGCCGAATACGGCGATCGCACGTACGGTGTCTTCAACGTGGTCCCCAGAACTGGTTTTGAACGAAACAACGAAGGCGAACTCGTCGCCACGTTCGGGAACTGGTACCAGACGAACGACCAGGTCAATTTCGGTGGCCACACCAAGCGCTTTGCCTATTTCGCCAGTGCAAACGGGAACCGCAGCGATCTCGGGCTACAAACGCCTATCGGGCAGGTCGTCCACGATGCTGAAAACGGCTTTGGCGGCTTCGGTTCGCTCATAATCAACGTCACGTCCAAGGATCAGTTGCGCATTGTCGCGCAGCTTCGCCGAGACTACTACCAGATCCCTTTCGACCCGAACGCGAACGATGTCGAGAATCAGCTAGTTCCTAGCAGCGGTTTGCGCGATTCGCAAACCGAGGCCGACTCCCTCGTCGATTTCTCCTGGGTTCGTACCCTCAATCAGAAGACGGCGCTCACCGTCTCGCCCTTTTTCCATTACAACAGCGCCAGCTATAACGGCGAGGCCAACGACACCCCCATCGACACGACCGATCACCGCGGGTCCGCATACGGCGGCGCGCAGGCGACGTTGGGCACGTCGTTCGCTCGAAACGACGTACAAGTGGGCGTGTACGGATTCGGCCAGCACGATAACCAGCTCTTCGGCCTTCTTTTCAATCCACCACCGAATCCATGCCCCGGCCAGATGGTCAATGGCCTCTGTCAGTTCAGCGAAAGCGATCAAGCCTCGGGCGGCCTATTCTCCGGATTCATCGACGACAAGTTCAAAGTCACGTCGTGGCTCACACTCATGGCAGGGATGCGGCCTGCGCATTTCACGGGCGCTGTTTCGGAAGACACAATCAGCCCGCGATTCGGCGTCGCCGCGCAGGTTCCGAAGCTCAAATGGGTGTTTCGCGCGTTCTACGGACACTACTACCAGGCGCCGCCTCTGCTGAGCATCTCTGGACCACTCGTTCAGTTTTGCAACGCCAATAAATGCGGCTTCCTGCCTCTTCACGGCGAGCGCGATGAAGAAAGCCAGTTCGGCGTGACCATTCCCTACCGCGGCTGGACTCTCGATATCGACACCTTCAAGACCCGCGCGAACAATTTTTTCGACCACAACAATCTGGGAGAATCCAACGTTTTCTTCCCGATCACCATCGATGGCGCACTGATTCGCGGCTGGGAGGCCACGGTTCGCTCGCCTCGCCTGCTGAATCGCGGGCAATTTCATCTTGCCTATTCGAACCAGGTGGCCCTCGCGCGAGGCGCCATCACCGGCGGACTCACCAATTTCACGTTCCCTCCCGTCGGCTACGCGCCTCTCGACCACGACCAACGCAACACCCTCAATATCGGCTTCAGCGCGGCCCTTCCCTGGCAGTCGTTTGCCTCAACGAATGTGTACTACGGCTCCGGCTTCACCAACGGTTTGTTCGCAACGCCGCGGGCGCAATTTCCCGGACCCTATCTGCCTAGCCACACCACATTGGATCTTTCACTCGGCAAGAACTTCGCCGAGAAATACAGCGTTTCCGTGGTTGCGCTGAATGTGGCAAACCGTCGCGTGCAGCTGGACAACAGCCTGACGTTTGGCGGCTTCCATTTCAACGATCCGCGCGAGATCTATGTCGAACTTCGCTGGCGGTTCCACTACTAGCGGCTTCGTCCTACAATACGCGCCGCACCCCGGGGCGTGAGAGGCGCAGCGTGGAAAGAGGGTGCAATGAAAAGATCGCAGGTTTGGCTTTTGTCCTTGTTCGTGGCTCTGATTGCGGCGGCTGTCGCGGCTCCGCTCGCTTGGTTCGTCGCCGCCGGAATCAGCGCGAGGCAAAAGCCAGGACCCATCGAGACGCGGGTGGCACGCACGGCGCGCCATTTCATGATCCCCGCCAGCGCCCGTGAAATGAAAAACCCGGAGACGGCTACGCCGGAGGTGCTCGAGCTGGCGAGGAACCACTTCGCAGACCACTGCGCTGGTTGTCACGCCAACGACGGAAGCGGTGCCAGCGAGATGGGACACCATCTTTACCCTCGCGCTCCGGATATGCGCGAGGACCAAACGCAGAACCTTAGCGACGGGGAGCTTTACTACATTATTGAGAACGGGGTACGACTGACGGGAATGCCTGCCTGGGGACGCGGAGGCTACGATGATGAGGACACGTGGGGGCTCGTTCTCTTCATACGCCAGTTGCCACATCTAACCAAGAAGGACTTGGATGAAATGGAGCAATTTAATCCGCGAAGCCCGGCGGAGATGCAAGAAGAAGAAGAGGAGCGCCGTTTCTTAAACGGAGAGCCCGCCCCGCGAGGCAAGAATCCGAACCACTGAGGAGGGGAGAGCATGCGACGAACCGTTCTGGTTACTTTGGCGATTTGCGCGGTCGCTTTTACCGCTGCGGCGCACGGCAACTACAAGCACGTCCTGGGCGTCGTCACGGCCATCACGGACACCAGCCTTACTGTGGAGACACAAACGAAGGAGACCCAGGTGGTAAAGATCGTGGCGGACACTTCCTTCGTAAAGAGCGGGGCTCCCTCGAGCTTGAAGGAGCTGAAAGTCGGCGACCGGGTTGTGATCCACGCCAAGCCTGTGGGCAGCGATCTTGTGGCGCACGAAGTGCGTTTCGGCAGGATGGACCGCGCGAGCGGATCAGCCGGGAAGAACTAAGCGGCCAGGACTTCAGTTTTCGCGTTCGAGGATGAAATCCGGGACGGCGAGAAGAGCGCGCCGATATTCGGTGTCTGGCAGATCCTTCAGGCATTCTTTGGCGCGGCTCACGTATTCGCGCGCGAGTTTTCGAGCGCGGTCGAGCGCGCCCGTGTCGCGCACAAGCCTGGTGATTTCCTCCGGCCGCACGCTGTGAAAATCTCGCTCCTCCAAAACCTTGGCTATCAGCCGGCGCGCGTCCCCGTTCGTATGGCCGTTGCCGTCTGGGGCGGCCAGATGTCCCGCGCCCTGCGTCTCAAGCGCAAAAATGAGCGGCAGGGTCACCTTGCCTTCTTTCAGATCGCTGAGGACGGGCTTGCCGAGTTTTTCAGGAGATGCCGTGAAATCCAGCAAATCATCCACAAGCTGAAACGCCAGGCCGGCGTTGCGACCATATTCGGCGAGCGCCCCTTCGACGGTTCGCGATTGCCGGCCCAGGACGGCGCCCAGCCGCGTGCATCCGCTGAAGAGGCATGCCGTTTTGCGGTAGGCAAGCTCCGTGGCTTCCGATTCCGTGAGATCCATCTGGCCTAGGCGCGTGAGCTGCAGCAGTTCGCCTTCCACCATGTTTTGCGTGAGACCAATCAGGATATCGAGAATCGCAAAATTGCGTTGGCGCAAGGCCAGCTCGAACGATTGCATATAGAGCCAGTCGCCCGCGAGCACGCTCATGTGGTTGCCCCAGCGCGCGTTGGCGCTCGGGCGACCGCGGCGAGTGTTCGCCCCGTCGATGACGTCATCGTGGATTAGGGTAGCGCTGTGGATCAGCTCCATCACCGCGCCCAGGCGTATGGCACTCGGCCCGCGATATCCGGAAGCTCCCGCCGCGAGCAAAAGCAGCGCAGGACGCAGGCGCTTGCCGCCGCCTTCGCGCAGGTAGCTGGAGATCTCGGAAACCGGCTCAATGGCTACTCGGCTTTGCGCGCCGATCTCCTGCTCGACGAGCGCCAAATCATCGCGAACCAGGTCGAAAACCCCCTTCGCGATCTGGACCGCAGACGCCATCCCCAAGATTCACCCTGGCTGCGCCGGAGCGACGCGGGCGCGAAGCCCGAAAAACTGCCGGAAGTTGTTGGCAGTTGTAGCGGCAATTTCGCCGATAGTCAAGTCTCTCACAGTCGCCAAGGCCCGCGCTACCTCGACCACCAGGGCCGGCTCGTTGCGCTTTCCCCGGCACCCCTGCGGGGGGGAGGAAAGGCGAATCCGTCTCGGTCAGAATACGGCCGAGCGGCAACTCCTTGGCGATGTCGCGGAGATACTGCATCTTCGGGTAGGTCACATTCCCCGCGAAAGAAACCATGAAGCCCATGTCGAGCCCGCGCCTGGCATCCTCGAGCGTTCCGGTAAAGCAGTGGAAGATTCCACCTAAGCCAGAGGAGCGCCAATCCTCATCGAGAATGGCCAGGCAATCGCGCCACGCGTCGCGGCAGTGAATCACGATGGGCAGCTTCGCGGCGCGGGCCTGCGCGAGCTGGCGCCGGAGGACCTGCTGCTGCATCTCCCGCGGCGAGTGATCGTAGTAATAGTCGAGACCGATTTCGCCCCAGGCGATGACGCGCGAGTGATGGGCGAGTTCATCGAGCCGGGCGAAGTGGTCTTCGGTCGCCAGCTTGGCTTCGTGAGGATGGACGCCGACGGTGGCAAAGATCCAATCGTGCTGCTCGGCGAACGGAATCGCGGCGTTCAGGCGATCGGGGCCCGTGCCGCTGCCGATGGCGAGGAGCGTCTGGACGCCGGCGGCGCGGGCGCGGTCGAGCACGGCGTCGCGATCGGCGTCGAACTGGGGGAACTCGAGGTGGGCATGTGAATCGATGATTTCCATGAGGACGCTAGAAAAGAGATCCTTCACTCACGTGGTTCGCTCAGGATGACGATTGTGGTCGGATCGTCACTTCACCTTTGATCCGGGGGCGATGTCCTCTGTAAACGTGCACAGCACAGCTTTGCCGTCGGGACCAGCGGATCCGGCGAGCAGCATTCCATTCGATTCGAGCCCGCGCATCTTGCGCGGCGCGAGATTGGTCACCACGACGACTTTGCGCCCGACCAGCTCCTCCGGCGCGTAGGACGGCGCGATGCCCGCGAGCACCTGGCGCACCTCGTCGCCGATGTCCACCATCACCTTTAGCAGCTTGTCCGCTCCTTGAATTCGTTCGGCGGACTTGACGACGCCGGCTCGGAGCTCAATCTTGGCGAAATCCTCGATAGTAATTTTCGCGCCAGGCGCAGGCGCGGCGCCCGCACCGGCCCCGCTCCCGCCCGCTGCCTGGCCTGCGCTCGCTGCGGCAGCAGCAGCCGGGTTGCGAATTTCCTGTTCCATTGCTTCGATCCTTTCTGACGCTTCCGCCTTGTCCACTCGGGGAAATACACCTTCGGGCCTTCGGATTCTCGTTCCGGGCTCCAATCCGCCCCTTTGCAACTGATCGATTCGAACGTCTGCGAGTTTTCCCGCCTGACCGAGTTGCTCCCAAATTCTATGCGTCGCGTCAGGAATCACGGGATGAGAGAGGGCTGCGATAACCCGCAGAGAATCCGCCGCGTCGTACAAGACGCGTTCCAAACTCTCCCGCTGCGCTGGTGACGTTGCCAGGGCCCATGGCTTTTCGAGCACGAGGTACTTATCCACCGCTCCAATCAGATTCCAAATCCTTTCCGTCACATTTGCGTACTCGAAGCGATCATAGAAGCCGCGAATTTCACTTAAGTGCCCGAAACTAAACTGCGCAATGAGGTCAGCGTGATTTCCGTGCACAGTTTGCGGGTGTGGAGTATGGGCGTCTGGAACGACGCCGCCACAGTAATCGCGAATCATCGTGACCACGCGGCTGGCGAGGTTGCCGAGGCCGTTCGCCAAGTCGGCGTTGTATCGGGTGATGAGGGCGTCGCGGGAGAAGTTGCCGTCGTGGCCGAAGACGGTTTCGCGCAGGAGGTAATAGCGCAGCGCGTCGTTGCCCAACACTTTAACGATGGGCTCGGCGTAGGCCACGTTGCCCTTCGACTTGCTCATCTTTTCCTGCTCGAAGAGCAGCCAGCCGTGGGCGACGATCTGCTTCGGCAGCTCCACGCCGGCGGCCATCAGGAATGCAGGCCAATAAACGGCGTGAAAGCGGATAATTTCTTTCCCCATGGCGTGGATGTCGGCGGGCCAACAGCGGAAATCCGGGCCGTCGTGCTGGCCGTCCACGAAGCCGATGGCCGTGATGTAGGCCGTGAGGGCGTCGTACCACACGTAGAAAACATGCTCGGGATCATCCGGCCAGGGGATCCCCCACTTAATGGATTTGCGGCTGATGGAAAGATCTCGCAGGCCGCTTTCGACGAAGCTCTTGACTTCGTTGAAGCGAAAGTCGGGCACGACGAACTGGGGATTTTTCGCGTAGAGGTCGAGAAGCTTCCCCTGATAGGCGGACAAGCGAAAGAAATAGTTCTCTTCCGAGACCAGCTCGGCCGGGCGGCCGCAGGTGGGGCAATCGGCGGGCTCGGGCGTGTCGCCGACGTAGAGATTGTCGTAGATGCAGTAGCGGCCTTCGTATTTGGATTTGTAGATAGCTTCGGGCGAGCGACGGAGCGTGCGGCGAACGAGATTCTGCACGGCGCGGGCGTGCCGCGTCTCCGTGGTGCGAATGAAATGGGTGTACTGGATGCCAAGGAGCTTCCACAGGTCGAGAAAGATCTTCTGGTTGCGCTCTACCAGCTCCGCGGGGCTGATGCCCTGCTTTTCCGCTGCGCGCTCGATATTGACGCCGTGCTCGTCCGTGCCAGTGACGTAGGCGACATCGTAACCGCACATGCGCTTATAGCGCGCGATGACGTCGCAAACGATGGTCGTGTAAGCGGAGCCCACGTGCGGGCGCGAGTTGGCGTAGTAAATTGGAGTCGTCAGATAGAATTTCGGCTTGTCGCTGGCGGCGATGAGCGTGTCCTCGGAATTATTTCTGCGGCTCGCCCCACGCTGCGGACTGCTTCTGGAACTCGAAGGCGGCGGCGGCCATCACCTGCTTGAGCGGAACGCCTCGCTCGGCGGCGATGCGCTGGCAATCCTCGTACTCGGGCGTCGCATTCAGCACCGAGCCATTCATGCGCGAGATTTTAACGCGCACGCCGCCAAAAGGAGTCTCGACCGGGACGAGCTCGCGGTCGAGCGTCTTGCGCCGGACGTCGTAGGTGCGCACGCCGATGGTGGTTGTTTCGCGAAACACAAGATCCATGAGCCGCGCGACGTTCGAGGGGTCGCACAGAATGCTGATGAGCACGCCCGGGCGCGACTTCTTCATCAGCACGGGCGTCGAAAACACGTCGAGAGCGCCCGCGGCAAGTGCGCGCTCGCTGAAATAGCCGTAGATTTGCGGGCTCATGTCGTCGAGATTCGCTTCGATCACGCTGACGGGCGCGTCCCAGCGCTCGCCAGCTTCGCTTTCCTGGCGCTCGCCGATGAGGAGACGCACCACGTTGGGCTTGTCGGTGAAGTCCGCAGAGCCGGCGCCATAGCCGACGGCGCGCAAGGTCATCGGCGGGATTTCCGCGTAGCGCGTTGCCAGCGTCGTGGCGATGGCAGCGCCCGTGGGCGTCACAAGCTCGCGCTCGATGCCGCTCGAATATGCCGGTACGCCGCGCAGCAGTTCGACGGTGGCGGGCGCAGGCACAGGAAGCACGCCATGCTGCGTTTTTGTTTGCCCGCCGCCCACGTCCAAACGCGAGCAGGCGAATTCGTTAACGCCCAGCAACTCGAAGCCGACGGCCGCACCCACGATGTCCACGATCGAATCCACCGCGCCCACCTCATGGAAATGAACCTGGTCCACAGGAACCTGATGGACTTTCGCTTCGGCTTCCGCCAGGCGCGTGAAGATCCTGATGGCGCGCTCGGCCGCGCGGGGCGCCAGCTGCGCGTCATGAATGCGCTTCAAAACGATTGAAAGGCCGCGGTGATGATGGGACTCGGTGGTTTCGACCTTGATGCGCGTGGCGAACAGGGCGCCACGCTTCACCTTTTCCGAAGAGATCGTCCAGCCCTCGAGCCCCAGCTTGCGCAGTTCGGATTCAATGGCGCGGAGATCGGCGCCAGCATCCATCAGGGCGCCCAGGACCATATCGCCGCTGATGCCCGAGAAGCAGTCGAAGTATGCTATCCCTACGCTTTTCATCAGCTTCTGCCGCTTTGCACTTCGCAGCCGCGAGAAAACGATACTAGTCTCCGCGCTAGAGGCTGTCAAATTACAGGCGCGGCTCAAGTCCTGGCGTGCATGTATAATCGCCGGATTCATCAGCGACGAGGAGGCGTGTGTACAGGGCGGTCGAAGAGCGGATCCGCAGGGCGCTCGCGCGCCACATCCACGGCCGGTATAAGACGGACGTGACGGTGGTGACCTCGCGTCCGCCCAAGCTGGAGATGGGCGAGGCGGCCTCGCCGGTATGTTTCGAGCTGGCCAAGCGGCTGAAGAAGGCGCCACGGGTGCTGGCGCAGGAGATCGCCAACTCCCTTGGACCGATCGACGGAGTGGCGCGCGTAGAAGTGGCCGGCGGCGGATACCTGAATTTCCATTTCGACCGCGCAGCGTTTTTTCGCGCCGCTTGCGAGCGTGCCGGACGAGAGGCAGTTGAGGCGCAGGCCGATGCTCCAAAGGTCATTGTCGAGCACACGAGCATCAATCCGAACAAGGCCGCGCACATCGGGCACCTGCGCAACGCGGTGCTGGGCGACACTTTTGCGCGGATGCTGCGTCACGCGGGCCGGCGCGTCGAGGTGCAGAACTACATCGATAACACAGGCGTGCAGGTGGCCGATGTAGTCCTGGGTCTCTTGCACCTCGAGAACAAGACGCCCGATGACGTTCGCGCCTTGGCCGCTGCGCCCCGATTCGATTATCTGTGCTGGGATTTGTACGCGCGCGTGACGCACTTTCTCGAAGAGGACAAGTCCCGCCTCGAACTGCGCGCCAAAGTTCTCAAAGATATCGAGGAAGGCCATGGCGATGCGGCGAAGATCGGCGAAATTGTTTCGACCGCGATCGTGGGATGCCACCTGCACACGCTCGACCGGCTCGGGATCGACTACGATTTGCTGTCACGCGAAAGCGACATCCTGCACCTGAAGTTCTGGGACGCCGCCTTCGCAATGTTGAAGGAGCGCGGCACGATCGAATATGCAACTGAGGGGAAGAATGCGGGTTGCTGGGTCATGCGGCTTCCTTCGAATCAAGAGGCCGGCAACGTCGGTGACGAAGAGCCGACCGAAGAGGGGGAAGCGAAGATCATTGTGCGGTCAAACGGCACGGTGACGTACGTCGGCAAAGACATCGCGCACCATTTGTGGAAGTTTGGGCTGCTCGACCGCGATTTCCATTACCGTCGCGCTCACACGCATCCGGACGGCCACCAGGCGTGGGCAACCTCACGCGACAACGGCGATTCCCGAGCGCCCCGGTTTGGTTGCGCACACGAAGTGTTCAACGTGATTGACTCGCGGCAAGCGTACCCGCAGCAGGTGGTGGTGGCGGCGTTACGCGGGTTGGGCTACGGCGAGCAGGCGGACCACCTGAAGCATTTCGCGTACAACGTGGTGGCGCTCACGCCGCGGTGCGCGATCGAAATGGGATACGAGATTCCACCTGAAGAGGCAAAGAAACCCTATGTCGAAGTCAGCGGGCGAAAGGGCCAGGGTGTTAAGGCGGACGACTTGCTCGATAAGCTGATGGAAAGCGAGCGGCGTGAGGTGGATGAGCGCCATCCTGACTTGGCATCAATCGAGCGGCGGCAAATTGCGAACGCGGTTGCAGTGGCTGCGTTGCGCTACTTTCTTCTGCGATTCGCGCGGAACACAGTGATTGCATTCGATTTCAAGGACGCGCTGAGCTTCGAGGGAGAGACGGGACCCTACGTGCAGTACGCTGTGGTGCGCATCAACGGGATTGTGAGGAAGGGCGCGGAAAGAGATCCAGGTCTTGAATCGCCAAACGTAATTGACGGAGCCACGAAGCTTTTGCGGTTGCAAAGGGGCGAGATAGACGTGACGCCGTTTTTGAAATCGCCGGACGGCGATGATTTGTGGGAGCTGGTCGTGCTGGCGGGATCGCTTGGGGCGCGAGTCGAGACCGCTATCGGAGTGCAAGAGCCTGCGTTTATAGCACGGTACGCGTTCGAGCTGGCGCAGGCGTTCAACGTTTTCTACCACAAGCATCACATCCTCTCGGAGAAGGACGCGGGGAGGCGCGCGTTTTTATTCCTCCTGACTTCGCTCGTACGGGATCAACTTGTGGCAGCGCTCGCGCTGATGGGCATCGCGGCGCCTGATAAAATGTGACGCGATTCAGATTCTCAGATTTCGATGTCGGCGACGCTCTTCAGGAGCCGAATCAACGTTGAGATCTCGCGCGGCTTCAGCCTTCTACGGAGCTTTTCGTCTGCGGCCCGCCTCTCTGCAATCAGATACCCCCGATACTTGTTACCCTTGGGCGTGAGCGAAACGAGAAGGGCCCGGCCCGAACCTGCCTTCTTCTCCGAAACCAATCCCTCGCGCAGCATGGCCTTGATAGAACGATGCACGACCGTGCGATCGAACCCGAGCAAGGTGGCGATCTGATTTTGGTTGAGGGCCGCGCCGCCGCGCAGGGTGGACATAATGAAGCCCCGGGTCTGCGGGCACTGCGTTTTTTGCTCCAGACGCTTGCCGACTGAAAAATACGCGAGCGCCAAATGCAGAAGAACGGAATCTTGTAGGATCTCCGGCGGGATGAGCTTCTTTTCAACGGCAATCACAGGAATGTCACCGTCGTGTCCAGGGGCCTGCGCCACTGAGGCTTATCGATGTATCGGGCCGACTTCTTGCCAATCGCGATGACCATAACAATCTCATGAGACCGGCGCGAAAGCCCGAGGAATCTCGATAGCCGGCGGCCGTCGAAGCCCTCCATCGGGCAGGTGTTGAAGCCCAGCCCTTCGGCCGCGATCATTAGATTTTGACAGGCGAGCGAGGTCCCCTTCACGGCCCACTTGAAAACATCGCCGCGGAAAACGGGAGGCATGCCTATGGTCTTCCAGGAATTGAGAACCCGGAACACGATCCATTTCAAGGCGCCAAAAGTGCCGAACGGTCCGGGCATGAAGATCAGGCGGCCGATTCTGGCGTCGCGCTCGAACTCGCGGATTTTGTCCTCGCTGAATCCACTCCAGCGCATCCACTCCACCTGGCTCTGAGCGGTCGATTTGAGAGAGCCAATGTCGGCAACCGCGACGACCAAGGCGGACGCAGTTTCAGCCGGTTGCTGTCCCAGGCAAAGGCGGGCAACCATCTCCCTTCTCGAGGGCGACTCAATCCAGAAAAAGCGATAAGGCTGCATATTGAAACTCGAAGGAGCGGCGCGCGCGGCGTCAAGAATCTGCCGGCGCAGACTCTCCGGGATCTCCACGGGATCGAACATCTTAACGGCCCTTCTCTGGAAGATAGGCTCTAACGAGCAGGGCGCGCTGCGTTCCATGTTGCTAGTACAACATACTGATGTTGCGGATGCAACACTTATTTTTAGGTGGCCGGAGGCGGGATCCTGCTCACCATTAAGCGGCGCTCGGCGGGCCCTCCGGACGGCGTGCACTCGCGAAGAAACGGCGCGGCAGCCAGCGCCCCTACCAGCGCGGTTGTTGGCCTGAGTCAAGGATGAGCTGCGAGGTCCTTGCAAGCGATTCGGCTTACATCTTGAGCGCGAAATCGACGATGCTGCGGATGGCCACGCCGGTAGGCCCTTTGGCGAGCCAGGGCTTGCCTTCATCCACCCAGCAGGTGGCGGCAATGTCGAGGTGAATCCAGGGGGTGTCTTCGGCGAATTCCTTTAAGAACCAAGCAGCGGTGATGGCGCCGCCGCCTTTGCCGGTGCCGGTGTTGCGAATATCGGCGATGGTGCTCTTGATTAGCTCCTCGTACTCTTCATCGATCGGCATGGGCCACATTTTTTCGCCTGCCGCCTTGGCGCTTTCGAGAAACTTGTCGAGATAGTCGCGGGGAGTGCCGAACGCGCCGACATTGACGCTGCCGAGCGCGACCTGAATCGCGCCGGTGAGAGTGGCAGCGTCGATCAAGTGCGTGCAGCCAAGCTTGCGAGCGTAGTGGATGCCGTCGGCAAGGATCAGGCGGCCTTCGGCATCGGTGTTGATAACTTCGATGGTCTTCCCGGACATGGCCACCTGGACGTCGCCGGGTTTCTGCGCGCGCCCGCTGGGCATGTTTTCGGTCGCGGGAATAACGGCGATCACCGGGACCGGCGGCTTCAGGAACGCCAGGGCGCGCATGGCGCCCAGCATGGTGGCGCCGCCGCCCATGTCGTATTTCATTTTCTCCATGTTGTCGGCAGGCTTAATGGAAATGCCCCCGGTATCAAACGTGACGGCTTTGCCTACGAGACCCAGAACCGGGCCGCCGGTGCGCGGGGTTTGAGGTGAATAGCGCACGACGATCACGCGGGGAGGCTCGGCGCTTCCCTGCGCGACTCCCAGAAGAGCGCCCATCTTGAGCTCGGCGATCTTGCGTTCGTCCAGAACCTCGATCGCGAGCCCGGCTTCCTTGGCCATGGCTTCGGCGCGCGCCGCGAGGATGCGGGGCGTTAGCCGATTGGAAGGTTCGTTGATCAGATCGCGCGCAAAATTCTGAGACTCTGCGATAGCGCGGCCGCGGTCGAGCGCAGAAGCCAGATGCGCACTCGTGTCGAAACCCACGAGCGACACCGACTGGATCTCGTTCTTCTTTTTCTGCGTCGAGTATTTGTCCGACTCGAAATCGGCGACGATCACACCTTCAGCCACTGCTTCGACCGCGGCCAAGCCGCGCTCGCCTTCGCGCGCAAGAAAGGCAACTTTCTTGACGCCGCGGGGTTTCAGATACCGCAGCGCGGCGCCCGCGATCTTTCGCAAATCGGAAACGGCAAACTTTTCTGGCTTCCCCGCCCCGACCAGGAGCAAGCGTTTGGCGTCCAGACCGTCGGGAAAGTGGATCAGCGTGAACTCGAGCGCCTTCCCCGTGAGTTCGCCGCCGTCGGCGAGGGCAGCGAGCTGGTGCTGCATTCGGCTGTCCATGTCGGCCAGAGCGCCATCGATCTTTTCGTCTTTCTCAAAAACGTAGGTGACAACCGCGTCGGCTGGAACCGAGGAGTAGGGCTGGCCCTCAATTTGAATCTGCATGTGGTCCTTTCGCTACTGACGCCGCCGATGGCGGAACATCGCTTCTTTGGCTTCGCGCCTGGCTTCCTTGTTGCGCTCTGCCTCGCGGCGGTCGTGAAACTTCTTGCCTCTCGCTACCGCGAGCTCACACTTCGCTCGGCCGCCCCGGAAATAGAGTTTCAGCGGAACAACAGTCATGCCCTTCTGTTGGGTCTCGACGACCAGGCGGTCGATTTCGCGCCGGTTAAGCAGGAGCTTCCGCTTGCGCAAGGGATCATGATTTCGCGGGCCGCCCGGCTGGTATTCCGGAATATGGCAATTCACCAGCCAAGCCTCGCCGCTGCGAATCTCCGCATAGGTGTCGCGCAGGGTGGCTTTCCCGGCGCGGAGGCTCTTGACCTCGGTGCCGACTAGCACCAAGCCGGCCTCGAACTTGTCCAACAGGTGGTAATTGTAGGAAGCAGCCCGGTTCTGGGAGACGATTCGGAGGCCCTCCGGGGCTGCTTTTCTGGCGCTGGCTTTCACAGCGCAGCTATGATAGCCGCCTGGCACAAGAGGCCGCAAGCCGTGCAGTTGTCAAGAGATGTAACGCCGCAATGCGGGGCAAAGGCCCTTCGCCATCTCCCGGCGAACTGCAACTTGGAGTGTTCCTTGCCGCATCTTACCTCAGGTGTTAGACTCGTTCAGGGTTTGAGGGGACCCAACGGAGGCCTCTTTGCGCCGGATAACGCACCTTCTGGTAGTGTCCTCAGCCGCGGTCCTTCTGGGCGGCTGCCCCAAGAGCAACCAAGAGTATGAAGCTGGCCGCAAAGCGGAGGCGGTCCAAGACTACGATACCGCTCTGGTTCACTACGAGCGCGCCGTCCGCGCCGAGCCCATGAACGCGGAATACAAGCTGCGCCAGCAGCACATGCGCTTCGAAGACGGGCAATTTCACGTCGAGCAGGGAAGAAAGGCTCAGAAGCACGGCGATTTGCAGCTTGCCCTGGCGGAATTCGAGAAGGCCCAGGCGGTGGATCCCTCCAACACCGCCGCCGAGCAGGAGATCAAGCGAACCATGGAGATGATCGGCGCCAAGAGCGCGGCTGATTCCTCCAAGTCACTAAATCCCACCCCTCCTGATGACGAACAGCTTCTGGCTGCCCCTCCCGCCATAAAGCCACTCTCGACCGAGCCCATCAACCTGAAGATGACCAACGACGCGCGGGCAGTGTTTGAAGCCATCGGCAAACTGGCGGGATTGAGCGTGATTTTCGATCCCGATTTCACGTCGAAGCGAATTACGGCCGAGCTGCCCAACATCAGCCTGGAGCAGGCGCTCGACGCGGTGGCGCTCGAGTGCAAAGCGTTCTGGAAGCCGGTGACTTCCAACGTGATTTTCGTTGCGCCCGACAACCCGCAGAAGAGAAAGGACCTGGAAGACGAAGTGGTGCGGACGTTCTATCTTTCAAACACGCTGACGCCGCAGGACCTAACGGAGATCGTGACGGGACTCCGCCAGCTTCTCGATTTGCGGCGGTTGTCGCAGGTGAACGCGCAGAACGCCATCGTGATCCGAGACACGCCTGACAAGCTGGCGCTGGCCGGCAAGATCATCCGCGACATCGACAAGGCCAAGCCGGAAGTCTTGATTCACGTACAGGTGCTAACGGCCGACCGGGATCGTCTGCGCGACCTGGGAATCCTGCCCGGGCAGAGCGTGACGCTGACATTCAACCCCCGCACGTCCCTGCAGCCCAACAGCAGCTCGAGCAGCAGTAGTTCAAGCAGCAGCACCACCACAACCAGCAGTGGCCCTTTGCAAGTCACGCTGAACAACCTGCAGCGCCTATCCTCGGCAGACTACAGCATAACGCTGCCCGGAGCAGCCGCTTCGGCGGTGTTAACGGACAACAAGACGCGGATCATCCAGGATCCGGAAGTACGAGTCTCAGACGGGCAAAAGGCCACGCTGAAAATCGGCGAGCGCGTGCCGGTGGCGACAGGCAGTTTTCAGGCTGGCGTGGGCGTAGGCGTCGGCGGTGGCGCCGGAGTGGTCAATCCACTGGTCAATACACAGTTTCAGTACATCGATGTCGGCGTGAACATCGACGTGACACCTCGCGTGCACCCCGACGGCGACGTCAGCATGAAGATGATGGTGGAGGTTTCGGCCATCGCCGGCACGAGCAGCATTGGGGGAATCAATCAGCCGGTGATCAGCTCGCGCAAAATCGAGAACGATATCCGCCTGAAAGACGGCGAGGTAAACATTCTCGGTGGACTCATCCAGCGCACCGAGACCCTCAACGTCAATGGGCTGCCGGGCCTAGCTCAACTGCCGTTGGTCAAATATCTGTTCGCCGACAACAGCAAGCAACTCCAGACCGATGAAGTGCTGATCGTGCTGACGCCGCACATCCTTCGGATGCCGTCGATCAGCGCGGCCAACCTACGGTCGCTGGCGGCAGGCACCGACACCAACGTCCGCGTTTATCAGAACACGGAGAAGGCAGCCACGCCTGGCCCGCCACAGTCCGCCCTGCCCGCTCCGCAATCCGCGCCTGCCGGCGGCGCCAGCGCCCAGAACGTCAATGCGATTGCCGCAGCGCAGCTCCGCTTTGACCCCGCGCGCACCATCATGAAGGCCGGCGAGACCAAGACTCTCGGGCTGGCTGTTTCGAACGTGAGCGATCTCTATTCGATTCCGCTGCTGATCCACTACGACCCCTCAGTGATTCAGGTGGACGACGTGCGCAACGGCGGCTTTCTTTCGGGCGGAACGCAGGAGATTGCCATTGTGCAGCGAATCGACGCGCAGCGCGGCGAAGTGGTGGTTTCCGCAACGCGCCAGCCGAATACGCCAGGAGTGAACGGCAACGGTACGCTGTTTGGGCTGGTCATCCGAGCGGTAGCGCCGGGCAGTTCGCCGTTGCAAATCCTCCAGGTGAACGCGCACGATTCTCAGCAACGCAATATTCCCATGGTATCAAGCGAAGCCACGATCCAGGTGCAATAAGGTGACGGAAAGGGCGCGTAGTTTCACTTCTCGGCCGGCATCTTCTGCGCGGCGCCTGAGCTGCGGTTCCCCTCGGCAGCGCAGAATCCGGGCGGTGGCTGCGGGAATGACGCTGCTGGAGCTGATTATCTCCTGCGCGATCTTGCTCGTCCTCGCCACCGCGGCGCTGCCCCTTGCCCGCCTCACTGTGAAGCGCCGCAAAGAGGACGAACTGCGCTACGCCCTTCGGCACATACGCGATGCGATCGACCGCTACAAAGACGCGGCCGACAAGGGTCAGATCCAGGTGAAGGCCGGCACCGAGGGGTACCCGCCGGACCTCGATACCCTGGTGAAGGGCGTTCAACTGGCCGGTGCGGCTGACAAACAGGTGCGATTTCTTAGCAAGATCTATAAGGATCCTATGACGGGCAACACGGATTGGGGCCTGCGCTCGGTGCAGGACGATCCCGATTCAAAGTCGTGGGGCAGCCAGGACGTCTTCGACTTGTACTCGAAATCCACGGGAACTGCTCTCGATGGCTCGAAGTATTCGGACTGGTGATGAGCATAGCGGCAACACTCGGCGGCGAAAAGCCCGGCAGGCTGCGTCGGTGCGGCCCAGAGGCGCACAGCGGATTCACGCTGCTGGAGCTGATGGTGGTCATGTCGATCATCCTGATCCTGGCCGCGCTGGCAGCCGTTCGTTACTCGCAAAGCGTGACCAGAGCCAGGGAGGCCACGCTCCACACGGACCTCAAAGTGATGCGCGATGCGATCCAGCACTATACCGAAGATAAGGAGTGCGGCCCCTCGTCGCTCGAGGACCTCAGGGGCACATACATCCAAGACCTTCCTACCGATCCATTCACTGAAAGAAAAGACTGGATAACTTCGAGCGATGGCTCCTACTTCGACCCGGACCAAACCTGCACGGGAGTCACCGATGTACATTCCGCTTCGGACAAGGTCTCCCCTTTCGAGAACACTCCTTACAGCTCCTGGTAGAAGCCCGCGGCAAGCAAGGCCATCCAATGTCTTTTCAATTTCTCGCGGTATAGGAGAGACTTGCGGAGATGGCTCGCCAATCCCTCGTTGAGTTCTTCGCCGATTACTCACGTCACGGCGCCGACGTTGCCTTCGCCCGCCGGCGCGGGTACCGCATGGAGCGTTGGAGTTACCGCAGGGTTGCCGAGGAGGCTTGCCGGTTCGCGCGAGAGCTGGAAGACCGCGGCGTCGGCCGCGGCGACGCCGTCCTCCTGTGGGCCGAGAATTCTGCTGAATGGGCCGTCGCGTTCTGGGGATGCGTGCTGCGCGGAAGCATCGTCGCCCCGATCGACCGAATCTCGACGCTCGCATTCGCGTCGCGCGTGGCCCGGGAGGTGAATGCCAAACTGCTGGTAAGCTCCGAAACCGCGGCCCCACCGGAGTTGAAAGTTCCCTTCCTCAAAACCGAGTCCCTTTGCGCGGCAATCGCGAGACGTTCAGCAGCGCCGTATTCCTCGCCCCCGGTTTCGCGCCGAGACATCGTGGAAGTGGTGTTCACGTCGGGTACGACTGCGGAGCCGCGCGGCGTGGCTATTTCCCACGGAAACATCCTGGCGAATATCGAGCCGCTGGAAAGCGAAATTCGAAAGTACTTGCACTTTGAACGGCCCTTCCATCCGCTGCGCTTCCTCAGCCTGCTTCCGTTGAGCCACGTGTTCGGCCAGTTGCTCGCCCTCTTCATTTCGCCGATCCTTGGGGCCACCACTGTCTTTGTGGATTCCGTGAAGCCATCGGAACTGATCGAGACGATCCCGCGTGAACGGATCTCCGTGCTCGTTGCTGTTCCGCGCCTGATCGAGTCGCTCCAGCGAGAAATCGAACGGAACGTCGAAGGCGAGGGGCGGCTCTCGCAGTTCAAACGCGACCTTCGCAGGGCGGATAGCGAGCGCTTCTGGCGCCGCTGGTGGCGGTTCCGCCATGTTCATCGCCGTCTGGGCTGGAAGTTCTGGGCAATCATCTCCGGGGGCGCGGCGCTTCCAGCGGCAACGGAAACCTTCTGGCACCGCCTCGGCTACGCAGTGATTCAGGGATACGGTCTGACGGAAACCACATCGCTCATCAGCCTGAATCATCCATTCCAGCTTGGGAGAGGCTCCATCGGCAAAGTTTTCCCGGGCGTGGAAATGAAGATGGATTCAAACGGCGAGATTCTGGTGCGGGGCGAGAATGTGGCCGCCAGCTACTGGCGCGGCGACCAATTGCACCCGGTTTCCGGCGGAGATGGATGGTTTCATACCGGAGATCTCGCGCAAATGGGCGCCGAGGGACGCCTGTATTTCAAAGGCCGGGAAAAGAATGTCATTGTGACGCCTGCGGGAATGAACGTATATCCCGAGGACCTCGAATCGGCATTGCGCAACCAGGCAGGAGTGCGAGATTGCGTGGTCATCGGGCTGGAGCGGGACGGCAATGCGGAGCCGTGCGCCGTGCTGCTGCTCGACAATCCGTCGGCAGACGCAGCAGCAATCGTCGAGCGAGCCAACAAAGCGCTCGCCGAGTTCCAGAGAATGCGCCGCTGGTTCGTGTGGCCGGGACTCGATTTCCCGCGGACCCCCACGCAGAAGCCGGCCCTGAAGCGCATCGCCGAAGTCGTCGATGCCAGCACCGCCGGACAGCCGTCCACATCATCGGCAAGCACGCTCGAGGAGATTGTCGCGCGCATTACCGGCCAGAGACTAAGTACACTCGCGCCCTCCGCCAAGCTCGGTGACGAATTGAACTTGAGCTCGCTCGACCGAGTCGAGCTGATGAGCGCACTCGAGGAGCGCTATCAGGTTGACTTGAGCGATGCGAAATTCACGGAAGCCGCCACCGTTCAGCAGCTCGAGCAACTGCTCCGCCAACCTCCTGCCCCTCAAGCGGAAATGGTTTACCCACGCTGGGCGCAGAATGCACTCGTTGCCGGATTTCGCCTCGCTATCTACTACCTGCTTGTCTGGCCCGCGACCTATCTGCTGGCAGCTCCGCGAATTACGGGGCGCGAGAATTTGCGCGGCCTTCGAGGCCCGGCTCTCGTCATATCAAACCATCTGACCGAGATCGATATCGGCTGGATTCTCGCGGCCCTTCCGGCGCGATTTCGCCACCGCCTAGCAACGGCGATGTGGGGCGAGCGGCTCGCAACGATGCGCCGGCCGCCGAAGCATGCGAAGTTCTGGGAGCGCATCGGGCAGCGCTTGGGCTACTTTCTGGTTGTTGCGCTTTTCAACGTGTTCCCCTTGCCCAAGGAATCGGGCTTCCTCAAGAGCTTTTCATTTGCCGGAGACCTGGCGGACCGAGGCTGGAACATCCTCTTGTTTCCCGAGGGAATGACGTCGCCCGACGGCCGCATCCAACCGTTTCGCCGGGGAATCGGACTGCTTGCGACGCGGCTCAGTCTTCCGGTGATACCGATACGTCTGGAAGGACCATTCGAGATGAAACACGCAGACCGAATCACAGCGCGCCCGGGTTATGTTCGCGTAAGAATCGGGAAGCCCGTACAGTTCTCGACGAAGGAAACGCCAGACGCAGTTGCGCTCGATCTCGAAAGGCGTGTGTCCGAGCTGTAGCGCTCACAACCTTACGACAGGGTACGGGACGAAGTACGCAGGTCAGGGTCCCCAGAATCGCAGTCGTCGAGTCCGTAGGCCTGAGACGAAATGTCATCGTCGCCATTGAACTGGTTCCGTTTGCGATACGCCGCGAATAAAATCGCGCCCATCATCAAGAGTGGCGGGAACAGCATAATCAGGACGCCGTGACGAAGGGCCTGAACCATTCGCGGCCCGGAGGAGGACGCACTCTGGTAGCACAGTGCGCAGCTCTGGCCGTAGAGGGCCGCCGGGCTAAGTGATGCGCTGAGGAAGGCCATGATCCGGCCTATCCAAGAAGCACCGAGTTGACGCGGAACGTGCACTCTAGCTATCTCCGCTTGGCGCTAGAACTGGAACTTCAGCGCCAGTTGAATCTGCCGCGACGGATACGCTTGCAGAATCTGCCCGAAGAAGGGATCGGGGAAGAAACAAACGCCCGATTGCCCAGATGGTATGCCACATGGGAAGTTCCCGTTGAAATCAAAGAAGACCAAGCCACCGCGGCTATACGGTTGACGGAAGTTCACGTTATTGAACAGGTTGAAAACCTCCGCCTTGAATTGAACGTTGGCGCGCTCGGTCTTGGGCAGGCGAGTGTCTTTTAGGATCGCGAAATCGAAGTTGATGAACTTCGGTCCAGTGAAGGCATTGCGTCCAAGCGCGCCGGGCGAGAGAGTCGCAGTGGGCGTGAGATCAAATACGCTGCCCGGTGCGAGCATGGGAATGCCGTTGTCGATCGCCGCGGCCGGGTTGTTGTTGTTGATGGGCACCGCACCGCTCACGTTGGGACGCAGTGGGGTGCCCAACGAGTCTATGAACACAGTGAACGGCTGGCCGGACTGAAGAGTTGAGATTCCCGCAAGTTGCCAGCCCTCTCCAATCACGGGAGCCCAGCGCGGCACTGCGTAGATGTAGTCGAAGACTAGGCGGTGTCGAATGTCAAAGTCGGAAAGAGCGCGCTCGCCAGCCAGATTGTTGCCGCTCTGCGGCAGGCTCGGGCGCGTGGTGATTAGAGGGAAGTTCCCCTGCAAGCTCAGCGTGGGACTGATGTTGTTGGCCGTGGCGAAAGCGCCGGGGTTATCAGCCGTTGCAGAGACGACGGCGCTGGAGATCAGAGGAGAGATCAAGAAGACCTGCGGCTGCTGCGAGGAAGCATCATCAATTGACTTCGCGAAGGTATAAAACGCACGCAGCCGGAATCCGTGAAAGTCGCGGGTCTCAAAGCGCAGCTGAATGGAGTTAAAACTGGAATCGGCGGCGTTTTCCTCATCCAGAATAGTGGTGAACAGGAACGGATTGATTCCTTCTCCGCCAAAACAGGAGCCGACATTGGCCAAAAACGCGGCTGTCGAACAGGGGCTGATGTCGCCGAGCGCCGGGAGTTTGTGCGCCACGGCGCCCACGTAGGCGATAGAGAACAGCGCTCGGTTGCCCAGCTCCTGCTCAATTCCTAGATGAAACTGGTGGACATAGGGGCTCTTGTTGTGCGGATTGATGGCTGTGATCGAGTACGGGAACTGGATCCAGTCGGACCCGGAATTTGGATTCGCAGAGGTCGTGAGGCAACCGGTGTCAACGACTGCAGGACCGCACGCCGAGAAAGTGTCGCTCAGGGCTTCAAACGGGTTGACGGTCAATGGCACGCTAACGGCCAAGGCCGACACGTTCTGCTGCACAAAGGGAGGATTCAAGAGTTGGTTCACGGAAGCCTCAAGCGGGGGCTGGTCGAACATCAACGCGTAACCGCCGCGGACGACCGTCTTGCCATTGCTTCGCGGGTCCCAGGCAAACCCGACGCGTGGTCCCCAATCGTAGCGGTCGGTGGTGTAGCCGCCCCTGGGCGCAGCGGGAGCGGTTTTTGGTAGCGTGCCGATGACGTTGCCGAAGGGATCGAAAATGGTCTTCGAGCCGCCCTGAATCAATCCTCCCGAACCTGTTCCTATCGTCGTATTCAACCCCGGATAGAAGTTGACAAGGAGATTCTGCCTCTCGACTGGAGCGGAATTGAGCTCGTACCGCACGCCGTAGTTCAAAGTGAAGTTCTGCCGGACGCGCCACTGGTCCTGCACGTAAACACCGACGCTCTCTGTGGAGAAGTGCCGCGCGAAGCTATTCGTAGCGTCGGAGCAGCCGGCAGCAGCTTGCGCGCTGAATAAGGCCAGAGATGCCGGGCACACGCGCGCGATGGACGCAATATCCGATGTTCCAAATTCGGCGGCCAGCGGCACCGAGAAGAGCGCCAGCTCGCCCCGCCCCAACGCATCGTTATTGACGTTCAGACGAACGTCCCGAAATTCGGCGCCAAGCTTCCACGTATGGCGACCGCGCGTAAGACTGAGGTTTTCAGAAACGGAGAAAAGATTGTCCGCGCGGTTGCTGGGAGTTGCGAAACCAGCCCCCAGCGAACTGTCCGGGGCGAAGGTGGCAGACGCACCGGACAAGCCTCCGATGTTTATGGTGGGCACGCCGGCAATGTTCGGATTCGGATTCACAAAGCCGAGCGTGGCGGGATTCAAACCTGCATCCTGGGCCGTGGTTGTCAAGCGGAACCGATTCCAGCCGAAGCGAAGCTCGCTGGTCGTGCGCGACGAAAGCGTTTGCACCCAATTGTAGCTGAAGTTCTGGTTGCGGCCGTTGACCAGGGTGCCGTTGCCGGGATAGGTCGGGCTGGGAGGGGTATTGCCTGCCTGGAGCTCGTCAATGCGCTGGATGTTGTATTTGAAGCTCATGCTGGTGCGCGAGGTGGCGCGCAGGTCGATGCGTCCTAGGAAATTGTCGCTGCTGGTGCTGTTCGGCGCATCGGCCGTGCTGAACGCTCCGTCACCAGTACCACCGAACAGGAGTGTGCCCGTTGGATCGGTGAACCCTGCGACAGCCGGCACATTGGGAGTCGGGTATATATTGAAAATGCCGACGGTGGTTGGATCACACGACGTCTCAAGCGCCGCTTCACAACTGGCAACAGAACGAAATGCTGTGCCCGGCACCTCCTCGAACAGAGGCCGCGGGTTCACCAGCCGGAAGCTCTCCCAGTTGAAGAAGCCGAAGAGCTTGTCCTTGATCAACGCACCGCCAAGGTTGGCGCCGAACTGGTTCTGGTCGAGGCGTGGGTCGTGGCGGTCAAAGAGAGCGGACAAAGTGGGGTCTGCAAAAGGGTTGCCGAGCCCTCGCAGGTTGACTTCAGTGGCGTATTGGTCGAAGCCACCGCCGCTGAACGCGGAGAAGAAATTACCGGCACTGAGGGCCGAGCTGCGATTGAATTCGAAGAGCTCGCCGTGAACCGCGTTGCTGCCGCTGCGGCTGAGCTCATTGATCTGCGCGCCGCCGCTGCGGCCGTACTCCGCGTTCTCGGTGGAAGCCTGGACGCGGAATTCCTGCAAGGCCTCGACAATCTGAAAGGGCAGGGACTGATTGATGGTGTAGTCGTTGTTGTCGGCGCCGTCGAGCAGGAAGTTGTTCATGTCTGCGCGCGCGCCGTTGATCACTAGCGAAGCGCCTTGCAGCACTGAGCCCTGCTCCACCGGGTACGTCCCTGGAACCAACAGAGCGAGATCGATGAAGTCGCGATTGACGAGCGGAAGGGTATGGACCTCACGGCTGTCAATAACACCCCCTACCGTGCTGCTGAGGAGATCAAGCGAAACCGAAGGCGCTAAAACCTTCTGCGCAACGAGTGCCGCGCCAGACGGCGCTGCCGGGGACGGCGCCGCAGCGGCAGCCGGGGCAGCCGGCGCAGGAGCCGCAGCCGCAGCAGCGGGAGGTGCTGCAGGCACTTGGCTGGGCTGGAGCAAGAAGGGCGGCACGACTAGCTTTTCCTCGCCAACTTGAATGACCAAGCCGGAAAGAACCTGCGTGGCAAAGCCCGCCATCTCGACGGAAATCACATAGTTCTCCGCAGGGGGAACACCCGTAAAGGTGTAGTTCCCATCGCTGCCCGTTGTCTGCATCTGTGAGAAGCCGATGCTAGCGTTGATCAGGCGTACCGTGGCTCCTGCAAGCCCGGTCCCGGCAGAATACACCGTGCCGGTCACTGTGGCATTTGGCGTACCCGCCCGAACGGTGAAAGTCCCCAGGGCAACGACGAGGAGAATGACGGACGCAAACGTAAACCTCTTCATCAACTTGCTCCTTTTCAGCGAGACAATGCTCAATGAGGACTTCGGAACCTGGGATGCTACTCAACGCCTGAGGCACTGTCAAACTCATTCTCTGCGAGGTGGTGTCCTAATTTGGATTTTGGCGCTAATCATCGTACTCGTAGTCGGTGTCTTCCACTGGCACGAAGCGTCGTTTTTGGGGTTCATAAACCCGGAAAAATCCTCTATTTCTGTGGATTCCAACCGAGTCCTTGTATCTGATGAATCCGGCGATATACACGCTTGCTCTTATGGCATCCTTCGAAAACGGGCTTGTCGGGCGTGCAAGCAACCATCCGATAGCTGTCGTTACAAGTCCCTCAGTAAAAACACTTGTCGCAACACTTTCACCCGGCTGCAAGCTAAACGGAGTCATTTGTTCCGCCTTCTCGAAATCGGGGATCGGCAAGCAATCCCCAGAATAGGTCTGTATTCTTCCTTCGACGATATCAGCTTGCGTGGCTCCAGCATTGACGATAGTGACTTGAATTCTAGGCGTAGGTTCCTGCATGAACGGAGCCACATTCCAGTCGTGAATCGTTATCCCACGAATCGCAATTCGTGGGCGGAACTGAAGAGTGATCGTTTTTTCGGCTGCTGTACTTTGTTGTTCGATTTTGCGGAGCGTGCAAACGCCAATGATGATGCCAACGATCCCTACCAGAGTCAGAGCAATGGTGCAACCGAGCGCGATTCCGTCAGCTGTGGAACGTGGTGGCGTGCTCACGACCCTTACAGCGTATTCATCCTCACGGGGTTTGACTGTGGGGCTATTTTGGTTGGCGGTGTTGGTGGCGGGTTGTTTCTCTGTGCCGCTAGGCGACGACTGAGATGGTTGGGCTACCTGTTTATCGGTTTGGGGCTTGGCTTGTGCGGCATCGGTACCTTTCTTGCCGGATGGGGTTGGGCTTGGGGCACCTACTTGCCAAAGGAGAAGTGCGATGAGAGCGAGCGTTCCCATGTCCGGGATACTGTAACACAAAAATACCTCTTGACAAGCACTAATTACTGTAATACAGTTATGCCAATAGGGAGAGCGCAAATGGCAAACGTGGAGAGTGTGCCAGTGAAAGAGACGTTTCAAGGCCGAACGGTGTGGGAGGGCGTCGTTGAGGTATTCGAGCTAGTAGGTCATCCGAAAGCGCCGAAGGTTTACGCATGGGCGCACAAGACGAACGAAGGCAAGCCGCGCCACACAACCGTACTGCACATTCATCCCGTCACTTCGCCGCTTTTGGCCGTGCGAGCGGCAATCGTTCAGGAGTTCAGGCTTGGCGAAGAAAGCTAAGGTCGGGCGTCCCAAACTGCCAAAGGGTGAAGCGAAAGGCCGTATCGTGCCTGTGCGCTTTACTGGCGAAGCCCTACGAGTGATGACTGAGCGGGCGAGAGCCAAGAAGCAAACACTGTCGGAATGGATTCGAAGCACGCTCAATGCCGAACTTGCACGCTGAAAAAGTCAAATTAGGACACCACCCTCTGCGAGTGGTTTTATTTGCCCGAGGAACTCAGGGCCTGTGCATATAGCGACAGAATCTTGGGCGAAACGTAGTCCTTCGGAGGTTGGAATTCGCGCGCCTGTTTCTGGAGGGTGTGAAAATCGCCCAGCGCCAGTTCCTTCTCGTGCGCATCCTGCTCACCGGATAGGTAGTAGCGCGAAGCGTGAACCGCCCCGCGAAAGAAGTATGCCAACGCCATCTTGCGCCCGTGGTTCTCCACGTACACGCCCAAGTCCCGTTCGGCGTCCTCGTACTTACCCTGGAAGTAGGCGGCAAGGCCTTCGCGCAGCGGCTGCTCATCCGCCAGTTCCTGCGCCTGGGCCAGCAGGGCCTGAGCCTCGCGATTTCCGGGATCGAGGATCTCAGCCGCCCTCAGCTTTTCCACGGCCGCGATGTACTGTCCCTGGCTCATGTTTGTGCGCGCGTCCGCGACGAACTGCTGCGCGGCGAGCTTGGGGTCCTGCCCAGGCTCGGCCATCTTTTTCTTTGCCTGCTCGCGCGCCGCTTGGTCCACGCGAAGGGCGGCATCCACGCGCTGCAAATACGAGCTGGCATCCGCCGCTTGTGCGCTGCCTTTCTTCGTCAAACTCTCGAAACGTGTCTTGGCGTCGTCATAGCGCTTGTCATTGAACGCCTTGACAGCCTCGCTATAGGCCCTCTGATCGCTATCGGCCGCATCGATCCGGCCCAGATATGTTTGCGCGTCTGCGACTCGCCTTCCCTTCATCTGGATGACTTGCTGAAAGAGAGGCTTTGCCCTCGACAGATCGCCCTGTGCGAAGAAATCGACGGCCCGATTCCAAGTCGTTTCTTCGCGGCGTTCCCGGATGCGTTCGAGGTAAGTCCGAGCGTCTGCACTCTTGGTTTTGCTCTGCTCGAGTTGCCCGAACTGCTTGGTGGCTTCGTCATCCTTCCCGTCGTTAAAGAGCTTGACCGCTTGCTGAAACAGCGCTTCGTCGCCCGCCCGCGCCTCGATCTGTTTCAGATACCCCTCGACCTGCGCGCGGTACTTGGGGTGCTTTAGGACCAGCTTGTCGGCTTGTTCGAATTTCAGCTTGGCGTCGTCTATTCGCTCCTGTTTGAACAGATCCACACCCTGATTGAACAGCCTTTCTTCCAGAGCGTATGTCTGCTTGGCGGAGTTGCAAGCAGGGTTGAGATAAGTCTGAATGTCTTTGTAGCCGGGCTTCTCATTGGCAATCTGCTGAAACAGCTCGCAAGCGTCTTCCATCTTGGCCTGGTTGAAGAGATCGACTGCCTTTTGATACCGGCTGTCGAGCGACTCCTGAGCCGGTGCCATGGGCTCGTGAAGAGCGGCGAGCAACACGAAGCCAAGCGCGAACCGAGCGGGGCAACTAATATTGCGAGACAATTTTTTGCACCAGGTCGTCGATCTTTACAGCCGGGAAGGTGTAGCTGACCGTCGCCACCTTTCCTCTCTCGACCGTCACTTCGACTTTTCCGGTCGTCGAACCATTCTTCATCTCAATCACATAGCGGCCGGGCCGGAGCGTCAATTGCAGGGGGGTCTGGCCGGTGATGTTCAAATGCTGGCCTTTGGCGTCGCTCACTCCCGTCACCTCACCCCACGGCGCAGCGGTCAACTGCACAAGACCGGGATTATTCGACGTCATGAGGTACCACACAATGCCGCCCGCCAAGACCAGAACCAACACAGCCGCTATTGCTCCTACCAGCATCCGCGGCATCTTGGCTGCCGCAGCAGGCGCCTGCGCTGGCGTGACGGCGGCCTTCGTCTGCTTCGCCGGAATCCGCAAATCCACATGAGCGGCGGCAGCCTTGCGCTGGCGTTGCTGAGCTTCTTCGATGAGCGTCTTCGCCTGTTCCGCCAAGTCCGTGTAGCCCGACGCCTGCCAATCCACCGCATTCAACAATTCCACTACCTGCTTGTACTTCATCCTCCCGAGCGCTACCTGGGCTTCTTCGAGCACCTTCACGTGCTGCTCTCGCTGCAGACGCGCTCGTTCTTCCGCCAGGCGTTTCCGCAAGGGAAGCAGTGTCGGTTCTTCCGGGTACGGCTTCAAAGCCTGGTCGAGGAGAGATTGGGCGGCGCTGAGGTCTCCCTCGCGCAGGGACTTGTTGATTTGTTCGGCTGCCGTGCGCACGAAATTGGCCCGATCGAGGCCCTGGCGGCACTGCGCATAAACCCGCTGGAACTGATCGTTCTTGAAATACGCTTTTGGCGCTGCTTCGAATAGTGCGACCGCTTTGGCCGCATCGCCCGCCCCAATCAATCGCTGTGCGTTGGCGATCAACTCATTGCGTTGCCGTTCGAAGTCCGCCTTCTGTGACAGAACCGTGGCGAGAAGTTCCTTGATCGCATTGCTCTTGAGCTCTTCATCCGCTCGCTTGAGAATCCCCTCGGCCTCGTCGTACTGCTGCTCGCGGAGCAAACTTTGCGCTCGCGCCAGGACCGGCTGAGCGCCTTCCTGCCGCTGCTGCTCCGCCTGGCGCTCGCGCGCGAACTGCAGAAGATCGGCCACTTCGGGAGATGGCCCGGCCTGCTTCAGGTTCCGCTCCAGGATTTCGATCGCGCCGGCGAAGTTCTGCGAGTGAATCTGTTCATTCGCCTGATGGATGGCATTCCGGCAGGAGTCTTCTTTCGTGGTTTGTTCGTGGGACTCTTGCACGACCTTGAGAAACTGAGGCAATCGGGGATCGTCAGGTACGGCCTGAATGGCCTGTTCGAGAATTGCCAGCGCCGAAGAAAACTGATTCTTCTGCACGAAGTCGCGGGCTGCCTGAAGCTGCTCATCCACGTAACTGCGCTTTTTGTTGGCCTCGACGCGCCGCAGCAACTGGGCGTGCAGGCGCAGGATCTGGGGATCATCCTCGAATTCGTGAAGCGCTGTTTCAGCAGACGCCAGCGCAACGTCCAGTTGGCCCTTGCCCAGGTTTTCCTCGATGTCGGCTACGCGCTTGGCCAGCAACTTCCGCCGTTCTTCCTTCTCCTGGCCGCTGCGCACCAACCGCGTCAGAGCTTCGACTTCAATGTTGAGCGCATCAAGTTCACGCGCCCGGTCGAGAAGCTCAAGCGCTTTCGTGAAATTCTTTTCGGCCAGTTGCGCGCGGCCTCCCTCGAGAAACTGACGTACGTGCCGGAGCCGCTCCTGCTCGGCGAGCTCCTTGGTCACCCAGCCCAGCATCGTGAGGGCCGACGTGTTCCGTTCGTCCACTGCCAGCACGGCTTCGAGTTCTTCTTTCGCGTGCTGAAAATCGGTCTGCCCTGCAAGGTTCTCCGCCCGCTCAAGATGGCGCCGTATGTTCGCCGCCCGATCCCGCTTCTCGACGGCGATCTTCCGGCGCTTCAGCGCTTCTTGGTGCTTGGAATCGAGGCGGAGCACCTCATCCAACGCTCCGATGGCGTCCTCGTATTGCTCGGCTTCCAAGGCCTCCTTCGCTTGGCGGAGGTGACTTTCAACCCCTTCCTCTCGCTGCCGCGCCTGAATACGCTGCCGCACCTCGGCAAGCAGGCTTTTCGCCAGCTGGTGGCTGCTATCAATCTCCAGGACTCTTTGCAGCGACTCCTTGGCTACTGTCAGGTCGCCCGCTTGCAGCGACCCTTGGCCCTGCTGGAGATGGACGTCGATAGTCTCGCGCCTCAGGCCATCCGCGATGCGTTGCAGATCAAAAGCCATGTCTTCGGCAGACTGGTAGCGTTGTTCGCGATCTTTCGTTAGTGCGCGCTCGACAACCTGCTGCAGCTGCGGTGGGCACTTGGGAATGTATTTGGTGATCGGCTGGCAAGGTTCGTTGATAATCTTGAAAAGGATCGCAGGAACATCCTCGCCTGGAAAAGGCGTCTCATAGGTGAGCAGTTCGTACAGCACAATGCCCAAAGAGAACACGTCCGTACGGGCGTCCACCGTTTGGCCTTGCACTTGTTCCGGAGACATATACTTCACCGTGCCCAACACCACGCCCGTCTGAGTCATCGAGGAGACACCGACGCGTGCGATGCCGAAATCAACGATCTTGACCTGGCCGTTGTTCGACACCACGATGTTTCCCGGCTTCATGTCGCGGTGAACGATGCCGTGCTGGTGCGCGTACTCCAGGCCTTTGCAGGTGTCGATGATGATCTGAAGCTTCTTGAGGACCGGAACCTCCTTACGGTCGGAGATCATCTTCTGGAGGTTGTCGCCTTCGAGAAACTCCATGGCAATGAAAGGGATGCCGTTGGCTTCATCGATTTCATAGATGGTGACGATATTCGGGTGGGTGAGCTTCGCCGCCGCTTGCGCCTCGCGATAGAACCTCTTCAAGAGGCTGGGATTGCCGGCGACTTCCGCGTTGGTCGTCTTGAGGGCGACGAGCCTTCCGAGCCGCGGATCCTCGGCGCGATAGACCACGCCCATAGCTCCGCTGCCGAGCTCGCCCTGGATTTCGTACTTGCCGAGTCTGGTGGGCATGGCGGGCTGGGTACCTCGCTCAGGCCGGGGTCGCCGTCGTCATGCAGCGCCGCGCCTTGGCGCACATCCTAGCATTTCGGTGGCCTGCTCAATCATGCTTTGTCCGAGGGCCGTTCCGCAACTACGCGAAGCAACACCTTGCCGATCATCAGAGTATCGCCATCGCGCGCCAGCGCGCGCTTGCGGATTCGAGCGAAGGTGCCGTTCGTGCTGTTCAAGTCTTCCAAAACATATTGGCCATCGCGGCACCGGATCCGCGCGTGGAGAGAGGAGAGGTAGGGATCGTCCGGGAAAGTATAGGTGCCCTTCGAACGGCCCAAGGTGGTCTCATTGTCGCGCAGCGCGTATTGCTCGCTCCCTTGATCGTTTGCATTTAGCTTCAGAAGCGCGGCTGTCGGCGCCAGTGCGTCCGAACCGGCAGCCAGGAAAGCGGTGTGATCTAGCGGCATGTTCTTCGCAGCTGCAGGAAGCTCCGGGCTGGCTACGAAACGCAAGCGCTGGCGGCCGATTTGAAAAATGTCGCCGTCTTTCAATCGGTGCGGCTCGCGAACCCACAAATACACGCCCGGAGCGCTGCCTAGATCTTCGACGTATACGCCGTCGCCCAGTTGCGTGAACCGGACGTGCTGGGGCGCCACGAGTGGGTCGTCGGTGAGCGGGATTTCGCCTTTCTGACCGGCGATAATGCCCGGGTGATCCAGCGCAAAGTGCTTACCGAGAGACCCGCTCGCAGAGAGCCGCGCCACTGCAAAGCGCACCCCGAGCGGAGCGGCAATTTCCTCTTCTTCCACGGCTTCGCCGCTGATCATCGTCTTGTCGATGCCGGGCGCAGCTTGCGGAGGAACACCGAGCCGCGCCGTTGGGGCCGTAGCACCACCGGGCTGAGGCGGTTCCGGAGCACTCATAGGCAGGCCTGTCGCTATGACCAACTGCTCGTTGGAAGGGCGCGGAGGTGCGGGGCCGGCTGCCTCACCGGCTCGCCAAACGACAGAATATAAGTCCAGTTTCTGCGCTTTGCCTTTCAGTTCCACGCTGGAGGCCTTTTTTCGGACGAAGACCTCGTTCCGGTGTTGGATTTTTTCGTAAACGGTCGGTGAAATCGCAATCTCATCGGCATCCGTGGCGGCTTCAATCCGCGCAGTCACGTTGACCACGTCGCCGAAGACGTCGTTGCCCTTCAGAAGAGCCAGTCCCAGATTGATTGCGACTCGAACGTGAATTTGATCTCCAGGCGCTCGGTGTTCGTTGCGCTCCTCGAGGCTGCGCTGCATGTCGATCGCGGCGCTCACGGCGTCCTCTGCTTCGCAGAAACGCGCCAGGATGGCGTCGCCGATCGTCTTCACCACAGTTCCGTCGTGTTCCTCGATGATGGGGATCAGCAAATCGAGGCACTTCTGCACCATCACCAGGCCGGCGATGTCTCCGTGCTGATCGTAGAACCGCGTGGACCCCACAATGTCCACGAAGAGAACTGTAACGATTTCCTTGCAGCGCTCGAGTTCGACGTCCAGACGAGCGCGCTCGCGGATCAAGTCTTCGAGCCTGCTCGAGGGTACCTGTTCCATAGGACCGTTCTGCCCGGACGGCCAGTAGATAATATACCCGACAGCTTCCGGCGCGAAACTAGCCAAGAAAGCGAGAGTGTGCAAGCAAGACCAAGGGGCGGACAACCGTTGCGCCTACGATCTGGAGCATCTACGCCCTTCTCAGTTGGCCGCTCGGCATGGCACCATGCCGTACGGATACGCCCAACGGAATCGGGCGTCTCAAACAATGACAGCCCGACGCTGAGCGCTCACACGCTCGGAGCGAGATTCAGAGGGGGGCGCGGTTGCGCGAGTGGGACTTGAACCCCGCCGGCCGCAGGCCGGAGGCAACCTCCGGCTCCGGCCTATGGAATCGGTCATCCCAATAATGACAGCCTATGCTTCGGGCTCATAGGCCAGCGCGAGATCGCAGGATCGGAGGAAATGGTTGCGGGGCCCGCTACGTACCGAATAGACATTTTCTGTCCATACCGTTACGCAGTGAATTAATTCACTGCGGCCCGCAAGCCTGACAAATGACGGCGGCTCTTAGAATAGTTTCCGTGTTGCCGACGATTCCTCCGCAACGGGGATTGGCGATCATTGACACGGGCAGACTAAATTCGGAACAGTTGCGCTGCATTAGTCCGGCCAATCTTCGAGCGGTCTGATTCGCTGATAGCGCAGCGATCGAACCAGTCCCCTGCAATGCCGGTATCCTCAAATGGATAATCGGCGGAGTAAAGAATGCGGTCGGCACCGACTTCCATCATGACTTCGGTGAGCGTTTGCGTGCGGAAATTGCCGCTCGTCGTTATGTAGAAGTTCTCTCGCAGATAATGGCCTATGGGAAGCTTGGCTTTTGGTTTGGCACCCAAGGTTCTCGCTACGCGATTATCAATCCGCCAAATATTGGCCGGGAGCCCTTCCCCCAGATGGCCGAGGATTACCTTCAGCCTTGGATAGTCGTCGAACAAGCCGCTGCCCATGAGGCGAAGCGCATGAATCGCAGTCTCAGCCGCGAATCCCCATACAGAACCGGTCAGCCACCGATGTCCTTCGTAGGCTGGTTCATGCGGGGATGCTGACCGAGGATGAAGATAAAATGGCACATCAAGCTGCTGCACCGTCGCCCAAAAATCTCGATACTGCGGCAGGTCATAGAACACGGTGGAATCCGCTGTGCCGATCTGCGAATATCTGTTGACGAGCGCGCCACAGAACCCCAATTCTCTGATGCAGCGCGTTAATTCCTGAGCGGCGGCCTGCGGGTCCTGGAGCGGCAATGCGGCAAATCCTTTGAAGCGCTTTGGATTTTTGGCGATCTGCTCAGCCAGATGATCATTTGCTCGCCGCGCTACGCGAATAGCCTCCGAAACATTGGGAATCGCTTGGATTCCATCCCCCACGAGCGAAAGAATACAAACGTCCAACCCGCCCCGGTCCATCTCGGCGATCCGTGCGCTTCCTATATCTTCCAACTGCCGCTGAAATTCTGGACCTCCCAGAGCACCGTAACTCGCGGCCAGAGTCTCGGGAATGACGAAGTGCTCTTCGAGCGCAATCTTGCCCGGCATGGGCCCTGAGTTAGCGCTCATCGCCTCCAGCGCTCGCACGTTCGCCGCGTTGGCAGAGTTGCCTGTCGCCAGCAGTCCTGCCCCCGCAACAGTTCGGGCACTACGTTCGAGAAAACCACGTCGTGTAATCCGAACGTTCTGATCGACTGTCCGCATCGGTATCTCCTCGTCAGGTCCGAAGTACTTGGCAGTGTAAACCAAGCAAAAAGTGGAAGCAGTTAATTCTCGGCAAGATCACGCTTTGGGACGGGAGTTTCTAGCTGGATGACGGGCAACTCGGAAACATCTTTCCTTTTTCGTGCTCTGCCGTTTATCGCTTGGCCCGCTCGTATTGGATTGAAGCTCGAAATTGTCAATTCGGATGGGTGCGGGGTTCGCAGAAACTGCTGAAAGGAAAGCAAATTGTGGTTGCGGGGGCCTGCAATGTACCGAACGCGCTAATTGTGTCCTTTCGAATTGAGCTGCATCGTCCCGCCGCTTAAGACTTGTGCCTCAAAGGAATGGTTTTGTCCCAGTTTCCGATAACTTCC
>Ga0187846_10000005_pt1 | contig 123859 bp, 116 predicted proteins | sample TC_taG_FD_161473 | JGI IMG/M metagenome (GOLD analysis project Ga0187846, IMG submission 161473) | Biofilm microbial communities from the roof of an iron ore cave, State of Minas Gerais, Brazil - TC_06 Biofilm (v2) | ecosystem: Environmental > Terrestrial > Deep subsurface > Cave > Wall... | reverse complement strand
ATGCCCACTTTGGTTGCTCGAGGACGGATGTACGGCTCGTCGGTGACGTCTGCGTGTTCAACTAACGCTGGAACTTGGGTGTTCAATTAACGCTGGAACTTTGCCCGTAAGAGAATCAACACCGCCCCGCCGTTGTATCGGGCAACGGTCGCTCAGGGAGGAGTACACACATGGCCCGGCTCTCAGCACGCTGGCTATCGGGGTTCGCGCTGACACTGGCCATGGGGGGCGTGGCACTGCCCGCCACGGCTCAAGATCTACGTGATCTTCCGGTTGGTACGATCCAAAACTTTGGCCCCAACCTGCAGACAATAGCCGGTGGCGTTTGCAGGCAGCCAGAAGGCCTCGCGATCGACCCGGATGGCAACCTGTACGCGGCATCGAATTCAGACACCGCTACCACGGTCGGTTACGTTTGTGTCATCAATAACAAAGGCAGGCTTGTCGACATCATCCCGGTTCCCGCGGGCCCCGGCGCAACCGCAGTTGGTTTGCTGGGCGAGTTGTGGGAAGACGGCTTCTTGTATGTCCTCGATTAAGCCGATGACGTTCAGCCGCATGGAAGAATACTCAAGATCAAGCCGCGCACCCATGAAGTTACTACCGTCGCCTCCGGCCTGGCCTTCCCCAACGGCATGGCCGAAGATCGCCGCGGCAATATTTACGTTACGGACTCCTTGCTCGGCAGCATCTACCGGCTCTCAGAAGATCGCTCAAACCTCGCGTTATGGTTTAGCGATTCAGCGCTGTTTTCGAACAATCCCGACCAGCCCGTTGGCGCGAATGATTTGGCGTTCGACGCCCAGGAGCGTTTCCTATACGTAAGCAATGCGGGAAACCGTCAAGTGCTGCGAATCCCGGTCAACGAGGACGGTAATCCCGGCACGATCCAGCTATTCGCGGACGGCGCAACGATTGACAAACAGCTGAACCTGAAGGGGCCGGTGGCGCTCTATTTTGCTGACGGCATCCAGTTTGACGTGAAGGGAAACCTGTACGTGATGGCGAACCTGTCGAACGAGATCGAAGTGTTCTCTCCGGATGGGCAGCTAATTCAGCGCTACAGTGGAACCGGCAACAACGCTCTGGACTTCAACGCCAGCGCCGTTTTCAAGGACCGACTTATGTTCATTACGAATATGTCGGCCACTGACGGTGGCGTCAATTCGAAGCTATCAGTGTTCGTAGCGCCTCATCGCGGGCTGCGCACACCATAACTAACGCCCGGAGCGACACTTCAGTCGCATTGTAGCTCTCTGCGCCACGTCCTTTGCCCACGCGGACGGTTGCACCAGAGCCCGCGCAGGTTACGCGTCGCGCGCACTTGCGCTACTTCGCCAGTTCCTTGATCTCGTGGACGACCGCGCGATTGGCGAGGGTGGACACGTCGCCGGATCCTGGCGATTCGAGATCGCCGCACAAGCACGCGGCGCATGATCTTTGCGCGTGCCATTTCCGTGCGCCGCGGGTATGGCCTGTAGGCGGACGAAAAAGTCGGAAGGGTCAGGGCGATAGTTCCTCGAGAACCCTGCCCTTGGTCTCGATCGCGAACAGCAGTGTCACCATCCCGCCGACGAGCGCGACCGCGGCGAATGCCGAGAACACGTACTGGATCCCGAAGTCGCCGACGATCCAGCCGACCAGTATCGGACCGATCGAGGAGCCCGCCCTGAGCCAGGCACTGCCGAAACCGGTGCCGACACACCGCAGGCGAGTCGGATAAAGCTCGGCCGAGTAGAGATAGAGCGAGAACGCGATAGTCTGCAGTATCGCGTAGGTGGCGGTCGCAAGAATCAGCACCTCGGTGGCCGAAGTGGCGCCCAGCCACGTTAGCGCCAGGAGCGGCACCGTAGCCATCAAAAACGCCGCGGAGTACCACGGCTTGCGGCCGATCTTGTCGATCAGCAGGGCGCAGATGATCGAGGCAATGACACCGACGCCCGAGGTGATCCAGGCGTACGCGAGGCTAGTCTGCAGCGGCAGGTGGAACACCTGCGTGTAGAGGGTGGGCAACCAGGTGACCAGGCCGTTGTTGACCATATAGACGCACACCCACAGGCCCCAGATCGTGAAGGTCCGCTTCGAGTAGATGCCCTTGAACAGCTCGCGCCAGTCGGAGCGGGCAGTCGCCTGGGGATCGAGCGGCCGTACCACCGGCTCCCGCAGAACGACCCCGCGCCGCGTCGCGTTGTCCTCAAGGAGTTTCACGACGATATCGGCTTCCGCAATGCGGCCCTTGGAGGCGAGCCAGCGCGGCGACTCCGGCATGAACCAGCGCAGCGGAATAGTGAGCACGGACGGAACCAGGCCGACCACGAACATCGCCTTCCAGCCGTAGATCGGCACGAGGAAGAAGCCGGCCATGCCGGCGAACATGAGGCCGATCGGGAAGATCACCTCGTAGAGCAGGAAGAAGCGGCCGCGCTTCTCGGCACCGATGAATTCATTGATGTAGGCAGTCGCCACCGGCACCTCGCCGCCGGTACCGACCCCCTGGATAAGGCGGAACAGCATGATGGATGCGCCGCTCCACGCGAACAGGCAGGAGATATCCATCGACACGAACAGTACGATGGTAATGAAGAGGGTTTTCAAGCGACCGATCTTCTCGGCCAGCGATCCGAAGATCACCGCTCCGAACAGCTGACCGACATAGCCGGCCGAAATGATCAAGCCCACCTCGGTCGAAGTGAGCGTCCACTCGGACACGAGTTGCGGCATCGCGAAGGCGATCGCGAGCACCGTGTAGGCGTCGAAAAACGTGGCGATGCCCACGATGACGCGGATGAGCATCAACCTGGGCGTAACCGGAAGCCGCTCGAGGCGAGCAACCAGTTCGGCATTGGCGGCGCGGTGCACTGCAGCGCCGTCCGCAACAAGGGCGGTCATGACGTTTTCATCCTTTGGTTACTTTGTCTTGTGGCGGCGAAGCGGAACCCCGCTTCGCCGCTCGGCTGTTGCGAACGGCGCCGCAGCCCGTCAACTCGTCGTCACGACGGCGCCTTCGCGAACTTCGACCGCCGACTTGCCAAAGAGACCGGCCGAGCGCATTGCGTTCGCGATTTCGACGTCGGCACCGGGCTCGAGGGGCAGCAAAGGGGGGCGAACCGTTGCATGTTCCAGGATTCCCCGCGTGACGAGCGCATGCTTGAGCGCGACGGTTCCTTCCATGTGCGACCCACGGTGATAGACATTGCGTGTCACAGGGAGCAGTCGGTCGTGGATGGCGCGCGCCTTTGGATAGTCCTTGGCTTTGCCGGCCGCGATGAGTTCGATCAGCGGCTCGGGCGCGATACCCCCGTAGCCGACGAGAGCCCCATCGACGTCGAACATGGTGTGCAGGAGATATTCGTCGTGGCAGGTAAGGATCTGCAGATCAGGATTCTCACGACGGATGACAGGGATCTCGGTGTCCCACCGCCGCATGTTGCGCACACCGTTCTTCATCGCGAAAACGCCCGGTTGCGCGGCAATCTCGAGCTGAGTTTCGAGGTTGTAGGTCGCTTTGGTCGCGTCCGGATATTGGAAGAGGATGAGCGGCAGGCCGCTCTCGTCGTAGATTGCACGGTAGCGATCTTGGGGCGCCCCTTTCTGGTAGCCGAAGCGCAGCCAGCCGTGAGACGGATACACGAGACCGGCCGCAGCTCCCGCCGTCATGGCTCGCTTCGCCTCCAGCGCGGCCACTTGCGTGCCTTCCAGGGTGATCCCGGCAATGACCGGGATCCTTCCGCCGACCGATTTGACGAAGCTTTGGATGACGGCCGTCTGCTCGTCAGGTGCAAGGAAGGTGCCCTCCCCGGCATGACCGAGAACGACTAGGCCTTTGACGCCGGCAAAGCTACCGAGCCATGAGCCCAGTCGTTGGATGGCCGCATGATCGACTGCGCCGTCGCGGGTGAAGGGGGTAACGGGTGCGGGAACGAGACCTCTGAGATCAAGCGCTTTCATGTCATTTCCTCCAAGTTTCGAAAAGGGCGGGAACACTTGCATCCGTTTCGCGCCGCCGCGGTGCCGATCAAACCAAGAAGCAATTCGGCGTCGAAATCGTTTGAAACTGCCGGTCCGCGTGCACGTGAGGGGCAGTCTATGGGGGATGGCGCTATGTATGAAGACGCAGATCAGACATTTCAGATATACTCTTTGCGTATGGCTTTAGGCGTCACGCCATGGACTACGCTGCTTGGAAACTCTTCATCGACGCTGCCGAACTTGGCAGCCTGAGCAAGGTGGCGGTTGCATACGGCACGAGCCAGCCGCATATCAGCCGCCAGATCGGAGAGCTCGAGCGCGAGTGCGGAGGACGACTCTTTCAGCGCACTGGACGAGGGGTCGTACTGACCGAGTTGGGTCAGCGTGTGGCGCCGAAGGTGCGCGCGTGGCTGGCCGGCACCGAGCAGCTCGCCAACGACATACACACCACGGCCGGCAAACCCATCGGCAGGGTGCGCCTCGGCATCCTGCCGTCAACCGCGCACCCACTCGTAAGTACGCTCTATTACCGCCTCAGGGAGCGCTATCCGCTGGTCCAGCTAAGCGTGCGCGAAGGCCAGGGCGCGCAACTCGAGACCTGGCTCGAAGATGGCAGTCTGGATCTTGCCATCTTGTTCCGAAACAGTTCGACGCCCAAGAATGGCGACATCTATCTTGTCGAGACGTCAACCTATCTCGTTAGCGCTGCAGGCGATCACCTAACTTCGCAGCCAACGGTGCTTTTTTCAGTGCTGCATAATTTGCCGCTCGTACTGTTCTGCCGTCCCAACAGCTGGCGTGATCGCCTAGATCAGCTCAGCACCGAACATGGTGTTTCGCTGAATGTTGCAGTTGAGGCCGACTCATTAGGCCTACAGACGCATATCGTGGCTGACGGAGGCATGTATGCATTGCTGGGGCCGTACGCCATCGCAGCAGCGTCCAGGGAGTGCCGCATACAGTCATCAAAGCTGGTAGATCCAACCATATCGCGCTACATCGCCTTAGCAATGTCACGTCATGGTGAGCTAACGCTTGCATGTCGTACGGTGATGCGGGAAACGCAAGAGATTGCTAGGGCTGGTGCAGCCGGACTCCCTTTGACCTAGCGTCTTCACCCAGCCCGTGTAACGAAACAGCGAGGCGCGACGACCCCGACGCGATGGCGAATGCGGAAAAGACCAGGTGTTCGGGGACGTTTCGTCGGCGAGCGAATCGGGGGCGCGGACCGCGTCCCGTCAATCGTCGCGGCGGCGAGCCCTGACCGAATGCGCGGGGGCGGGCAGGCGGGCGCCGCCCGCTCGGGCTTCGCTCGCCTATAGGCTCGCCACCAGGGTCGCGTGATCGGCAGCGCCGGTGGCGAGTCCCCACGACCGCATCCACTCGTACACCTGGTTGAAGCGTTGCGGCGCGTACGTGACGTAGTGCGTGTAGCGCACGAAGTGGTCGCTCATCTCGTGCGGGGCGAGCGCGCCCCCGGTCTGCTCGGTGACGTGGTGCTTGTAGCGGCCGAAGTCGGCCATGATGCGGTCGGCGGCCTCGTTGATCGCGCCGAGATAGGCCGCGCGCTGCTCGGGCGCGAGTCCCGGCGCGACGACTTCGGCGCCGCGGTAGAACGTGACATCGACGATGTGCGCCCCGTCCTTCAGGCCGAGGCTGATGAACGGCTCCATCACGGCGACGACGCGGCTCGCCCGCTGCTTGAGCGCCTCGTAGCGCCGCTCCGGCACGCCGAGGTGCAGCACCACGATCTGATCCCGCGGCAGCGCGCCCTCCAAGCTCTGCAGCGTCGTGTAGTGCGAGCCGGTGCGCTCGTTGATCCCGACCGGCACGCCGGCGAGATCGCGCGGCTCCTGGATCGCCGGATCGAAGGTGATGATCGCCTGGGCGGCGACCGCCGGGCGCAGCGCGAGCACCTGGGCACCGCGGCAGCTCCGCTCGCTGCGGTCGATGCCTGCCCATTCGCACAGGTTGTAGACGTCGGCCTGGCCCTGCTCGAAGAGCGACTCCTTCAGGCGCTGGAACGGGTCGACGTCGGAGGCGTTGCGCTGCGAGTACTTCGCTTGGAAGCGCACCTCGATGCCGGCTTTTTCGAACAGTCCTTCGTCGCGCGCGACGTAGATCGGCAGATCGAAGACCGGATTGTTGGGCGAGACGGCGACCACCGGACGCTGAAATTCGCTGGCCATGGTGCTAATCTCCTCCATCGGGGGCGGTTCGATGATAGCGAACATCGCAGCGCTGTGCACGGCGGCCGCACTCCTCGCGGGCGTCGCCCCAGCGCTCCAGGCGCAAGCCTATCCGGCCGGCCCGATCAACCTCGTGATCCCCCTCGCGGCCGGCGACGCGACCGACCTCGCGGCGCGCGTGATCGCCGCGGAGCTCGCGCGGGAGCTCAGAGTCCCGGTCGTCGCGGTTAATCGTCCGGGCGCCGGCGGCGCGCTCGGCACCGACCTCGTGGTCAAGGCGACCAAGGACGGCCAGACGATCGTCCTGACGAACAACGCCGCGCTCGTGTTCCGCGCCGTTCTCGATCCCCAGGTCGCGACCTACGATCCGCTCAAGGATCTCACGCCGCTAGGGCTCGCGATGCGCACGCCCAGCGTGCTCGTGGTCGACGCCGGCCGGCCCTACAAGAGCTTCCGGGAGATGGTCGAGTTCGCGCAGCAGCACCCCGGCAAGGTGCGCGTCGGCACGGCGGGCGTGGGATCGGTCGGCGACTTCTGCGTGCAGACCATCAACGCGGCCACCGGCGCCGGCATCACCATAGTGCCGTTCACCGGTGCCGCGCCCGCGCTCACCGCGCTGCGCGGAGGCCACATCGAAGGCGTCGTGCTCGCGCTCGGCACGGTGGCGAGCTACCTCAAGCGCGGCGCGCTGCGCGGCCTGGCCATCTCCAGCAAATCGGCCGACTTCCCGGACCTGCCCACGCTCGCCGAACTCGGCTATGCGCAACCGCTCTTCGGGGTTTGGGCCGCCTTTTTCGCGCCGGCCGGGGTCCCGGACGCAGTTACCCGGGCGCTCGTCCCGGCGCTCGAGCGCGCGGTCAAGGCACCGGGCGTCGCCGCGCAGCTCCAGCCGCTCGGCATCGTTCCCGACTACGCCCCGCCCGATCAGCTCCGCGCCGAAATCCGCGACGAGCACCAGCGCGTGCGCGACATCGTGCAGAAAGCCGCCTTGGCGAAGTAAGGCCGCTCGGCGACCCGGTCGCACTGCAGCGCTTTCAGCGCGAGTTGCGGAGCCCGTGTGTGGTAGCGAGCGCCGCGGCGAACACGAGCATCGCGACGGCTTGGTGCGCGACCGCGAGCGCGAGCGGCACGGCGGCGAGCAGGGTGGCCACGCCAAGGGCGAACTGCGCGCCGAGCGCGGCGAGCAGCAGATGCGCCGCGCGCCGCGCGCGCGGATTCGCCACCGAACGCTGCACGCGCAGCCACAGCCACGGCACCACCGCGAGCAGCAGCCACGCGAGCAGCCGGTGATCGAGCTGAACAGTGGCCGTATTGTTGAAGAAGTTGAGCCACCACGGGTCGAGGGTCATCGCTTCGGGCGGCACGAGGCGGCCGTTCATCAGCGGAAAGGTGTTGTACGCACGGCCGGCGTGAAGGCCGGCGACGAGGCTGCCGGCGAGGACCTGGACCACCACGAGCGCCGCGACGACCGCGGCCAATCGCGCCGAGGGGGACCGATCGCGCGCGCGCTCGGTCCGGCGCGGCGCGAGCAGGTCGAATGCGATCCACAGCATTGCGCCGAGGATGAGAAATGCGAGGCCGAGGTGCGCGCTGAGGCGCAAGTGCGATACGCGCGGATCGTCCGCGAGCCCGCTCTGCACCATGTACCAGCCCATGGCGCCTTGCAGGCCGCCGAGCGCGAACACGCCGAGGAGCTTCAGCCCGAGCGGCCGGTCGATGCGCCCGCGCCACCAGAACCAGAGGAGCGGCGCAAGCAGCGCCACGCCGATCACGCGGCCGAGCAGGCGGTGGCCGTACTCCCACCAGTAGATCCCTTTGAACTCGCCGAGCGACATGCCTTGATTGACGAGCTTGTACTCGGGGGTCTGCTGGTACTGTTCGAAGGCATTGCGCCAATCGGCCGCGCTGAGCGGCGGGATGGCGCCGACGATCGGTTGCCACTGGACAATCGAGAGTCCGGAGTGGGTGAGCCGCGTGACCCCGCCCACCACGACCATGGCGGCGATGAGCGCGGCGCAGACGAGGAGCCACGCGGCGACCGAGCGCTCGCGCGCCGCCGGGGCGAGGGGTTGCGCGCGGGAGGCGGCCGGGGCGGCAAACGCTTCGTTCATGGCGCGCGATTCTCTCATCGCTGCGCCCCGGGCGGGGGCGAGCCGCGCGCGTCCTTCAGCGCAGCAGGACCTGCAACCCGCTCTCGATCGCCCGCTGGAAGGTCGGCCCGAACAGCGGCAGCGGCCCCGCGAGCAGTGCGAACCCCCAGCGTCGCCGGGAATCCGACCGCAAAAATGTTCCGCTGCGGCGCCGACCACGCGAGGACGCGGCGCGTTCGATTGCGCCCCCGAGAGGGTGGAAATCCCCTATCATGCGCGCGACAATCCGACCGATCCTCAGCCGGCGGGTGAGCGCCGCGCGGGGTAGCGTCGAAGCGATACATCGGACCGCACGTTCCGGAGCGGCGCCCGCATCGGGCGTCGGCGAGCGGCAGGTCCGGGGGCGGGGGCGAGACGGGAGGCCGGTCGCGGGCGTTGCAGCGCCGGCCAAAAACACCGCGAGAGACTAAGGGGCACTCATGGAGCACCCGATCGACATCCTCCTGGTGGAGGACAATCCGGACGACGCGGAGCTTACGCTGCGCGCGCTGCGCAAGACCATCAGCACCGACCGCCTGATGCACCTCGATGACGGGGCGAAGGCGATCGACTTCCTGCTGGGGGGCACGGCGGAGGCGGCACCGACGCCGAAGTTCGTGCTGCTGGACCTCAAGCTGCCCAAAGTCGACGGGCTCGAAGTGCTGCGCCGCATCAAGAGCGACCGCCGCACGCGCACGATCCCGGTGATCGTCCTCACCTCGTCCAAGGAGGATCGCGACCTCGCCGAGAGCTACCAACTCGGCGTCAACAGCTACATAGTGAAGCCGGTCGGGTTCGATCAGTATATTTCGCTCATCGCGGACGTCGGGCGCTACTGGAACGAGCTCAACACGGTCCGGGAGCCGGCGCTCTGAGGGGATGGTCACCGGGCGGGCGGCGCCATCCGGCTCGCCCACGGCGCGCCGGTGGTGGCGGGCCGAAGGGCCTCGCGTTCCAACCGCCGCGACACCCCCACGGTGGCGCCAAGGCGGAAGGATCCGTCGCGGCGCGCCTGTCGTCTCGGGTGGGCCCGCTTAGTCCGGCCCGAAAACGCGCTGCGGGGGCGGACCCGACGCGCGTACGCAGGCGGTGTACAGCGTCGTGCGGCCGGTTGCCGCTTCGAGGTGGGCGAAGCTGCCCGTCGATGGCCGCGAGGCACAGCGAATGAGCGCGCCGTTCTGCTCGTTCAGGTAGCGCGCTTCGGCGGCGGCGTCGGTGACGCGGGCCCAGGCTTCCAGCAACCGTCGCCCCGCGGCACCCGCGGCGACGGCGTAGGCCGCGAGACCCTGCGGGTCAGCGCCGAAGCCCTGGGCGTGGAAGAACGCCGCGCGGCGGGCGGCATAGAGGTCGAGCGCGCGCGATTGCGCGAGCCTCACTTGGCGACGGAACTTTAGCCCTTGGCCGGCGCGTTCCCGTTGCCTGCCGCCTGGGTTTCGGCCGTCACCAGCACCGCTGCCCCGCTGATCCGCCCCTCCCGCACGCGAGTGAGCGCCACGTTTGCCTGCGGGAGGTCAAACGTCTCGACCACGGTGCGCACCGGCACCCGCGGCGCGAGGGCGAGGAATTCGATGCCGTCGCGGCGGGTGAGGTTCGCGACCGAGACGATCTTCCGCTCGCCCCACAGGAGGTCGTACGGGAACGCCGGAATCTCGCTCATGTGGATGCCGGCGCACACCACGGTGCCGCCCTTGGCCGTCGCGCGCAGTGCCGCGGGCACGAGCGCACCGACCGGCGCGAACAGGATCGCCGCATCGAGCGGCGCGGGCGGCGCGGCGTTCGACTCGCCCGCCCATTTCGCGCCGAGCGTGCGCGCGAAGTCCTGGGCCGATTCGTCGCCGGGGCGGGTGAACGCGTACACCTCGCGGCCCTGCCAGACGGCGACCTGGCAGACGATATGGGCCGCGGCGCCGAAGCCGTAGAGGCCGAGCGTGCGCGCATCGCCGGCGGCGACGAGCGAGCGATAGCCAATGAGGCCGGCGCACAGGAGCGGCGCGGCCTCGGCGTCGCTGTAGCGTCCCGGCAGCGCGAAACAGTAACGCGCGTCGGCCACGGCATAATCGGCGTAGCCGCCGTCGCGGTGATAGCCGGTGAAGCGCGCCGCGTCGCACAGATTCTCGCGGTCCGACGTGCAATACCGACAGCGCCCACAAGTCCAGCCGAGCCAGGGCACGCCGACGCGCTGCCCGCAGACGAAGCCCGTGACGCCGGCGCCCAGCGTCTCGACGCTGCCGACGATTTCGTGACCGGGGATCACCGGGGAGCGGATTTCGGGCAAATCGCCGTCGGCGATGTGCAGATCGGTCCGGCACACGCCGCACGCCGCGACCCGCACCAGGACCTCGCCCGCCGCGGGCGATCGTTGGGGAAGCTCGGCAAGCCGCAGGGGATGGCCGGGATGGTCGAGGAGCATGGCGCGCATCGAACGCTCCTTGCGAGAGGCGGTACGGTACGGGCGCGAGGCAGCGTAGCGATCCGTTTACAGCGGACGCCAATCGTGGGCGGGGGCGGGTGCGCCGCGCCGCCTGCGGCGGCTGGTCGCTGCCGTCCGACGCCTCGTCCCGCGTTCCATTGATGATATCGGGCATGATGCGCTTTCCGGAGCGCCGGCCGCGGGAAGGCGGTTCTCGGAACCGCTCCACGGCGCGGTGGACCTTGATCAATCCCAGTGTGATTTTAGTCGCCGCGCGCGCCGCCGATCGGGCACGATTCGCTCTGGCAAGGGTCTACACCGAAAAGGCATATGTCCGTGAAAACCGTGGGTTGCGCGCTCCGGGATCAGGGCGCGGGCCAGTATAATTTTGCGGCTTCCGCGTGCGGTCGCGGTTGACGATCCCGCGGTTGACGATCCGAATGCGTCCTCAATGAACAGCCCCGACCTCGCCAAACTTTCGATCGACCGCAGCGCCCCCCCGCGGAGGCGCTCGCGCCGGCGGTTCTGGGCGTGGGTCCTCGGCGCAGCCGTCCTCGCCGCCGCCGGATTCGCCGCGCTCGCCGGCGGGCTCCTCGGCGGCCAGACCGTGACGACCGTCGCGGTGAGCACCGCGTATCCATCGCAGGCGGTGACGCTGCTGAACGCGACCGGCTATGTCGTCGCGCAGCGCAAAGCGGCGGTCGCATCCAAGGCGACCGGTCGCCTCGAATGGCTCGGTGTGACGGAGGGCAGCCGGGTGCGCCAGGGCGAGGTGATCGCGCGCCTGGAAAACCGCGACGTGGCGGCGCAGCGCGAGCAGGCCGACGCGAGCGTGAAGGTCGCGCGCGCGAACGTCGAGCAGGCGGCGGCCGACCTGCGCGATGCGGAGCAGAACTTCCGCCGCACGCGCGATCTCGCCGCAAAGAACTTCGTCAGCGGTTCGGCGCTCGACAGCGCGGTCGCGCGGTACGACAAGTCGCGCGCCGGGCTGCGGTCGAGCGAGGCCGCGCTCGGCGTCGCGCAGGCCAACCTGAAGGCCGCCGCGGTCGCGTTCGACCAGACGCTGATCCGGGCGCCGTTCGACGGCGTGGTGCTCACCAAGAGCGCGAACGTCGGCGACAACATCACCCCGTTTTCGCAGGCCGCCGACACCAAGGGCGCGGTGGTCACGATCGCCGACATGGACACGCTCGAAATCGAAGCCGACGTGGCCGAGTCCTCGCTCAGCAAGGTCAAGGTCGGGCAGCCGTGCGAGATTCAGCTCGATGCGGTGCCCGACCAGCGCTTCCCCGGCGTGATCCAGCGCATCGTGCCGACGGTGGACCGCGCGAAGGCGACGGTCCTGGTGAAGATCAAATTCCTGGAACGCGACGAGCGCGTGCTGCCCGACATGAGCGCGAAGGTGGCGTTCCTCGAGCGCGAGGTGAGCGCCGCGGAGCGCAAGCCGGTGATCGTCGTGCCGCGGCAGGCGGTGCTCGAGCGTGCGAGCGCGCGCGCGGTGTTCCTGGTGAAGGACGGTCGCGCGGTCCAAGCGAAGGTCGAGGTCGGGCGCAGCATCGGCGAGATGGTCGAGGTCACCGGCCTCGCCGTCGGCGACCAGGTGATCGTGGCGCCGCTCGCCAAAGTGTCGAGCGGCGAACGGGTCAAGGTCGCACGCAAATGACGCTGCCGCTCATCAGCGTGCGCGGCGTGTCGAAGTCCTACCGCCGCGGCGGCCAGGTCGTGCCGGTGCTGCACGACATCACGTTCGACGTGCAGCGTGGCGATTTCCTCGGGCTGATGGGCCCGTCGGGCTCCGGCAAGTCGACCCTGCTCAACCTGATCGCCGGCATCGACAAGCCCGACGCGGGGGAGCTGCTGATCGACGGCGTCGACATCACGCGGCTCGAAGAGACCGCGCTCGCCGACTGGCGCGCCGGCAGCGTCGGCTTCGTCTTCCAGTTCTACAACTTGATGCCGGTGCTGACGGCGCTCGAGAACGTCGAGCTGCCGCTGGTGCTCACTTCGCTCTCGCGCCAGGAGCGACGCGTGCACGCGACGGCGGCGCTCGGGCTGGTCGGCCTCGCCGATCGCGTGGCGCACTATCCGTCCGAGCTCTCCGGCGGGCAGCAGCAGCGGGTGGCGATCGCGCGCGCGATCATCACCGATCCCAAGCTGATCGTCGCCGACGAGCCGACCGGCGACCTCGACCGCCACTCGGCGGAGGAGGTGCTCACGCTGCTCGATCGCCTGAACGTCGAGCTCGGGAAGACCATCGTCATGGTGACGCACGACCGTCGCGCGGCCGACCGCGCGCACGCGATCATGTACCTCGACAAGGGCGAGCTATCGCGCGCCGGGGACATCCACGAGCGCTCGGTGCGCGAAGCGCGGGCCTAAGCGCGCGCGACGCGGAAATCCGTGCAGTCCCTCAAGCTCATCCTGCGCAACGCGCTACGCCACAAGCTGCGCACCGGGCTCACGGTGCTCGGGCTGATCGTGGCGATCCTCGCGTTCGGCCTGCTGCAAACCGTGGTCGATGCGTGGTATGCGGGGGCGAACGCGGCCGCGCCGAACCGACTGGTCACGCGCAACGCGATCTCGCTCGTCTTCCCGATGCCGGTGCACTACCGCGACCAGATTCGCGCCGTGCCCGGCGTGCGCGGCGTCGCGCCGTTCAACTGGTTCGGCGGCTACTACCAGGATCCGAAGAACTTCTTCGCCCAGTTCGCGGTCGACCCGGTGCCGTTTCTCGCGATGTATCCCGAGTACCGCATTGCCGAGGACGAGCTGCGCGCGTTCCTGCGCGATCGCAAGGGCGCGGTGATTGGCCGCAAGCTCGCCGCCACCTACGGCTTCAAGATCGGCGACACGGTGCCGCTGCAGGGGACGATCTACCCCGGCGTGTGGTCGTTCACGGTGCGCGCGATCTACGACGGCGCCGAAGCGAAGACCGACACCTCGCAGATGCTGTTCCACTGGACGTATCTGAACGAGACGATGAAGCAGCGCGTCCCGCGCCGCGCCGACCAAGTCGGGGTGTTCATGGTGCAGATCGACGAGCCGCAGCGCTCGGCGGAGATCGGACAGGCGATCGACCAGTTGTTCCGGAATTCGCTCGCCGAAACCCGCACCGAGACCGAGAAGGCGTTCCAGCTCGGCTTCGTCGCGATGACCGAGGCGATCGTGGTCGCGATCCGGGTCGTGTCGTTCGTGGTGATCTTCATCATTCTCGCCGTGATGGCCAACACCATGGCCATGACCGCGCGCGAGCGCGCGCCGGAGTACGCGACGCTGAAGGCGCTCGGCTTCGGCCCGACCTACGTCGCACGCCTCATCTTCGGCGAATCGGTCGCGATTGCGCTCATCGGCGCGGTGATTGGGATCGTGTTCACCTTCCCCGTGGCGCACTGGTTCGGCGCCAAGATGGGCATGCTCTTCCCGGTGTTCGAAGTGAGCGCAACGACGGTCGGGCTGCAGGTCGCCTGCGCGGTCGGGGTCGGCATGGTCGCCGCCCTCCTGCCCGGCTGCCGCGCCGCGCGGGTGCGCATCGTCGACGGCTTGCGCGCGATCGGGTAGGGCGATCGGCGATGAAGGCAATTCCGTTCGCCTACAGCGTGCGCAACCTATGGACGCGGAAGCTCACTACCGCGCTCACTGCGGGCGGCATGGCGCTGGTCGTGTTCGTGTTCGCGGCGGTGCTGATGCTCGACGCGGGGCTGCACCAGGCGCTGGTCGCGACCGGTCAGTACGACAACATCGTGGTGACGCGCCGCGCCGCCGGCAACGAGGTGCAGAGCGGGGTCGAGCGCGCCCAGGCGGCGGTCGTCGCGAGCCAGCCGGAAATCGCCGTCGGCCCCGCGGGCGAGGCGCTGGTGTCGAAGGAGACGGTGGTGCTGATCGCGCAACCGAAGCGCGGCAGCGGCGTGCCGACCAACATCACCGTGCGCGGTCTGGGCCCAGCGGGGCGCGCGCTCCGCCCGCAGGTCCGCGTCGCGTCCGGGCGCATGTTCCGGCCCGGGAGCACCGAGATCACGGTCGGGCGGAGCATCGCCCAGCGCTTCGAGGGGACGGAGCTTGGCCAGTCGCTGCGCTTCGGCGCTCGCGACTGGACGGTGGTCGGCGTCTTCGACGCGGCCGGCTCGGGGTTCGATTCGGAGATCTGGGGCGACGGCGAGCAGATGATGCAATCGTTTCGGCGGCAGGCGTACTCCTCGGTGATCGCGCGGCTCGCCGCACCGGAGCAGTTCGAGCTCATCAAGCCCCGGCTCGAGTCCGACCCGCGGCTGACGGTCGACGTGAAGCGCGAGCGCGTTTTCTACGAGGAGCAGTCGCAGATGATGTCGAACTTCATCCGCATCCTCGGCCTCACGCTGTCGGTAATCTTCTCGATCGGCGCGATGATCGGTGCCATGATCACGATGTACGCGGCGGTGGCGAACCGCACCGGCGAGATCGGGGCGCTGCGCGCGCTCGGCTTTCGCCGCGGGTCGATACTGCTCGCGTTCCTCGCCGAGGCGCTCGCCCTGGCGGCGCTCGGCTGGACGGTCGGGCTCGCGCTCGCCGCGCTGATGCAACTCGTGCACATCTCGACCCTGAACTGGCAGTCGTTCGCGGAGCTCGCGTTCTCGTTCGCGCTGACGCCGCAGATCGTCCTGCAGTCGCTCGGTTTCGCGGCCGCCATGGGACTCGCCGGCGGCGTGCTGCCGGCCCTGCGCGCGGCGCGACTGCGGATCGTCGACGCGCTGCGGGCGGCGTAGGGCTGGGGGCGGGTGTGCCGACCGGTCGGCCGCGGCGCATCCGGCGCATGCTTCGCGCCGCCGGCGCAGCGCTCGCGTGCGCTGCGGCGCCGGTCGCGATGGCGGCGGCGGCCGACTGCGTGCCGGTGGGGGCGTGGGTCGCCCCGGCCGCTGCGGCGCAGCCGATCGCGGGGCCGACTCTCCTCGCGCGCGCGGCGGCGCGCCCGGTCGTGCTGCTCGGCGAGGTGCACGACAGCGCGGAGCATCACCGCTGGCAACTGCAGACGATCGCCGCCCTGCACGCGCTGCACCCGCAGATGGTGCTCGCGTTCGAGATGTTCCCGCGGCGCGTGCAGCCGGCGCTCGACCGCTGGGTGGCGGGCGAGCTCGGCGAGGCGGACTTCCTCGCCGCCGCGGAGTGGCGCGCCGTGTGGGCCGGCGAGCCGCAGCTCTACCTGCCGATCTTCCACTTCGCGCGCATGAATCAGGTGCCGATGGTGGCGATCAACGTCGATCGGGCGCTCACCCGCGCGGTGAGCGAGGGCGGGTTCGACGCCGTCCCGGTGGCGCGGCGCGAAGGGGTCACGCGACCGGCGCCCGCCGCCGGCAGCTACCTCGATGCGCTGCGCGACGCCTACGCCCAGCACGAGCGCGAGGGGTCCGGCACCGGCCGGCCGGACCGCAACGACCCGGTGTTCGGGCGCTTCGTCGAGAGCCAGCTCGTATGGGATCGGGCGATGGCGCAGGGCATAGCCGCGGCGCGCGCGCGCTGGCCGCAGGCGCTGGTCGTCGGCGTCATGGGGCAGGGGCATCTCGCGCACGGCTACGGTGTGCCGCATCAATTGCGCGATCTCGGTGTGAACGACGCCATGACGCTGTTGCCGTGGGATCGCGGCACCGACTGCGCGCAACTGGAGGCGGGCTTCGCCGACGCGGTGTTCGGCGTCGCGGCGCCGGCGGCGAAAGCGGCGCCGCGCCCGCGGCTCGGCGTGTCGCTCGAGCTCACGGCCGACGGCGTGACGATCCGACAAGTCGAGAAGGGCTCGGTCGCCGAAGCGGCCGGCGTCCGGGACGGCGATATCGTGCGCGAAATCGCCGGTGCGTCAGTGCGGCAGCCCGCCGACGTCGCCGACGCGGTGCAGCGGCAGGCGCCGGGCACGTGGCTGCCGCTCAGGGTGACGCGGCAGGCCGAGACGGTCGAGCTGGTCGCGAAGTTCCCGCCGCTCGCGCAATGAGACGGCTCGCGGCGGCGCTCGTGCTCGCGGTCGCGGCCGAGGTGGCGGCGCCACAGGGTGCGCCGGTCGCGCTCGATTTCGCGGTGCGCCTCGACCCCGCGTCGCGCGAGCTGCACGGGCGGGGCGTCATCCAATTGGACGCGCGCGGCCCGGCCGTGCTCGCGCTCGGGGCGCGATTCGAGATGCTGCGGCTCCGCATCGACGGGGCCCCCTCGAGCGCGCCGCCGACGCTGCGGGAGAACCGCCGCAGCTGGCGACTACCGGCGGCGAGTGGCCCCCGGCGGATCGAGGTCGAGTGGCGCGGAACGCTCGCGCCGCTCGGCGCCGCGGTGTCCCACCGCGACACCCTGGCGCGTCTCGAACCGGTCGCCGACCCGCGCGGCAGCTTCGCTCCGGCCGCGGCCGTCTGGTATCCGGAGATCGAAGGCGCGCTCGCGAGCTATCGCCTCGCGCTCGAGTTGCCGGCCGGGCAGAAGGGGCTCGTACCGGGCCGCCTGGTCGAGGAGTCGGAGCGCGATGGGCGCTATCGCGCGCGCTTCGACTTCCCGCAGCCCGCCGAAGGCATTCAGCTCATCGCCGGGCCCTATCGCATCGAAACTCGCGACGTGCAGTCGTGGAGCGGCAAGCAGCTCAAGCTCCGGACCTACTTCCACCCGGAAATCGCGGCGCTCGGAGCGGGGTATCTCGACGCGGTGCAGCGCTACATCGGCCTGTATGAAAGCTGGATCGACGCCTATCCGTTCACCGAGTTCAGCGTGGTGTCGAGCCCGACGCCCACCGGCTTCGGCATGCCGACGCTGACCTACCTCGGCATCGACGTGCTGCGGCTGCCGTTCATCCGCGCGACCTCGCTCGGCCACGAGGTGCTCCACAACTGGTGGGGGAACGGCGTGTACCCCGACTACGCGCGCGGCGACTGGTCCGAAGGTCTCACGACGTTCATGGCCGACTACACCTACAAGGAGCGCGCGGGCGAGGCGTCCGCGCGGACGATGCGGCTCGAGTGGCTGCGCGACTTCGCCGCCGTGCCGCCGGGCGCCGATCGCCCGGTGGCCGAGTTCACCGCGCGCACGCACGCGACCTCGCAGATCGTCGGCTACAGCAAGGCGGCGATGATCTTCCTCATGCTGCGCGATCGGATCGGCCCCGACGCCTTCAACGACGGACTGCGGCGGTTCTGGCGCGAGCAGCGGTTCCGCGTCGCGTCGTGGGACGATTTGCGGCGCGCGTTCCAAGCGGCCGCGGGCGGCGATCTCGAGCCGTTTTTCGCGCAATGGCTCGCGCGCCCCGGCGCCCCGAGCATCCGCATCGAGCGCGGCGAAGCGGGCCGGCCGGGCGAGGCGCGGCGAGCGCGCTTCGCGCTCGCGCAGGAGGCGCCCGTCTGGAGCGTGCGCGTTCCGCTCACGGTGCGCACCGAGCGGGGCGAGGTGGCGCGCGTGGTGGACTTCTCGAGCGCGCGTGCGGCGCTCGCGATCGACCTCGATGCGCCGCCGGTGTCGGTCACGCTCGATCCGGATTTCCGCGTGTTCCGCCGGCTCGGGCCCGAAGAGGCGCCGCCGATCCTGCGGCAGGTGATGGTCGACCCCGCGACCACCTTGATCGTCGCGTCGCCCGGCGGCGCGCTGATCGAGCCCGCCGCGGCGCTGGCGGCCCAGATCGCCGACTACGCGCCGCGCCGCGAGCCGGCCGAGGCGCCGCCGCCGCTCACGCCGTTGCTCGTCATTGGGCTGCATGAGGATGTGGACGCATGGCTTGCTCGCTTCGCGCTGCCGCCGCGGCCCGCCTCGATGCGGAACCGGGGCAGCGCCCAGGTATGGACGAGCGCGCTCGGCGCCGGCCGCGTGCTGGCGGTGATTTCGGGGCGGGACGCCGATGCGATCGCGGCGCTCGCGCGGCCGCTGCCGCACTACGGGCGGCAGAGCTGGCTCGCATTCGAGGGCGCGAGGCTGATCGATCAAGGCGTGTGGCCGGCGCGCCCGCTAGAGCTGCCGCTGCGCTAAAGGTCCTCGGCGGCGGTCTTCGGTAGGGTTGGCCCGGGCGTGCAGCCCGTAGCCGCTAGGCAGGCGCAGGAACTGGCCCGATCCGCCCGTTGCGCATCGGCCGCGCTAGAACGCGAAAGCGCGTCCGCCGAAGATGCTCGCCGGCCAGAACGTGCGATCGACGAGCTGCTCGAGGCTGAAAACGGGCTCGGGCGGGAAGAGCCCGCGCACAAAACCCGCCTGCTCCACGCTGTCGAGCGCCGCGGCATAGGTTTTCGCGAGCGAAGCTTCGATCGTCGACCGGAGGCTCGGACTGCCCCGCAGCAGACTATCGATCAGGTTCCGCTGCTCGGTGATGGCGGTCCGAAACGGATCGGTGCGCATCGCCGGCTGCGCGATCCACATCAGGAGCTGCACCGTCAGCGCCTCCAGGCGCTGCTTGATCTCGTTGCGCTCGCGCGACACCAGCCGCTCGAGCTCGTTCGCGAGGATCTCGCGGTCGATCGCGTCGAACCGTCCGTCGCGCAACGCCCGCGCCTGGCCGTGGGCCCATTGCGCGAAGTCGCGGTCGTGGATATGGCGAGAGTCGTCGGCCATGGCGGTCTCGTTCGACTATGCGGGGAGCATAGCCGGCCCGCGGCCGAATAGCCACTGTACCGCGGCGTCGGGATCGCGACGGCGCGATCAGGGAGCGCTTTAGCGCCCGGCGCGCCGCCGATCGGCCGTTAAACCCTGCCCGTCTTCGGCGTCGTCCCGCTCGCCGCGGCGCGCCGCGGCGAACACCTCGCCGAACAGCAGCACGACCGGGCCGGCGAATGCCACCGCGGCGAGCCGGGGCAGCTCGGCGAGCGTCGTGAGCCAATGGCGCGAGCCGGGGAGCGACGCGTTTTCCACGGCGACGACCGGCAGCCGCCCCGGCTTGCCGCGAGCGAGCAGCTCAGCGGCGACCGCGGCCGCTTCACTCGCACCCATGTAGATCGCCCCGGTATCGGCGCGCGTGAGCGCGTCGGCCCAATTGCTCTCGCGCTCGTTCGCGCCCACTCGCGGCGTCGCGAACGCCACGCTGCGGGCCACCCCGCGCCGGCTGAGGGACACGCCGAGCGCGGCGGCGGCCGCCAGCGCGGCGGTCACGCCGGACACGACCTCGAACGGCACGCCGGCGGCGCGGAGCGCATCGATTTCCTCCTGCGCGCGGCCGAACAGCATCGGATCACCGCCCTTGAGCCGCACCACGACCGCGTGCTTGCGCGCGGCGTCGACCAGGCGCTTGCTGATGAACGCCTGCGCCGTGGAGTGCTGGCCGCAGCGCTTGCCGACGGCGACCCGCTGCGCGCGCGCGGCGAGGGCGATCACCTCCGGCTCGATGAGCGCGTCGTGGAAGACGATGTCCGCGCGGGCGAGGATCCGCACCGCTCGCACGGTGAGGAGATCGGCCGCCCCCGGGCCGGCACCGACGAGGTAGACCTTGCCCATGTGCGGCGAGCGGCTAGTCGACCATGGCCGCGGCGACCGTGCGGTTGGTCGCCGGGTCGATGAGAATGAACGAGCCGGTCGCGCGGTGCGTGCGATACGGATCGAGCGCGGTCGCCTGCTGCAGCGCGAAGCGCGCCCGCCCGATCTCGTTCATCGCGAGCGGTCGATCGGCGCTCGCCGGCGCGAGCGTTTGAATGTCGACCTTGTGCCGCAGCTCGGTGAGGCGTGCCGGCACGGTGCGCGCGCCGTGTTTCAGCAGGTAGCGCGCTTCGGGGCGCAACGGCTGGTCGTCGAGCCAGCAAAGCGTCGCCTCGACCGCGCTCGCGACGCGCGGCGGCCGCGCGGGGTCGGCAAGCAGGTCGCCGCGCGCGACGTCGATCTCGTCCGCCAGCCGGACGGTCACCGACTCGGCCGCGACCGCGACCTCGCGCCGACCGTCGAAGGTGACGATCTCGCGCACCTTGGTTCGCCGGCCGGCAGGGAGGACCAGGACTTCGTCGCCCGTCCGCAGCACGCCCGCGGCGACGCGGCCGCCGTAGCCGCGGAAGTCGCCGCGATCGGCGCGAATGACGAGCTGCACCGGGAACCGCAGCGGCGCCGCGTCCGCCTCATCCTGGACCGGCAAGTTCTCCAACGCCTCGAGCAGTGTCGGGCCGTCGTACCAGGGCATCGCCGGGCCGCGCTCGACGACCGCATCGCCGGCGAGCGCGGAGATCGGGAAAAACCGCAGGTCGGGAATCGCCATCGGCGCGGCGAACCGGCGAAAATCGTCGCCGATCGCGGCAAACGGCGCGCGCGCGTAGCCGACCAGATCCATCTTGTTGACCGCGACGAACACGTGCCGCAGGCCGAGCAGATGCGCGACGTAGGCATGCCGGCGCGTCTGTGTGAGGACGCCCTTGCGCGCGTCGATCAGGATCACCGCCACGTCGGCGGTGGAAGCGCCGGTCACCATGTTGCGCGTGTACTGCTCGTGGCCCGGCGCATCGGCGAGGATGAACTTGCGCCGCGGCGTGGCGAAGTACCGGTACGCGACGTCGATCGTGATGCCCTGCTCGCGCTCGGCCTCGAGCCCATCGGTGAGGAGCGAGAGATCGAGGCCGCCCTGGCCGCGGCGCGAGCTCGCGCGCGCGACCGCCGCGAGCTGGTCCTCGAGGATCGCGCGGCAGTCGTGCAGCAGCCGCCCGATCAGCGTGCTCTTGCCGTCGTCGACACTGCCGGCGGTGATGAGCCGCAGCACGCCGTCGTCCGCGGCGGCGATCGCCTGGGTGCGCTCGATTTCGCCCAACATCGACATCGTTAGAAATAACCCTCTTTCTTGCGCCGCTCGAGCGACGCCTCCGACGTCTGGTCGTCCATGCGCGTCGCGCCGCGCTCGGTGATCGTCATGGCGGCGGTCTCGGCGACGATCTCCGCGGGCGTCGCCGCCGGCGACTCGATCGGGCAGGTGCAGCTCACGTCGCCGACGGTGCGGAACCGCACCGACAGCGTCTCAACCGTCTCGCCCGCGCGCGGCGGCGTGATCGGCGTGACCGGCGCGAGCAGCCCCTTGCGCCGTACCACCTCGCGCCGGTGGGCGAAGTAGATCGACGGCACCGCGAGCGGCTCGCGCGCGATGTATTGCCACACGTCGAGCTCGGTCCAGTTCGAGATCGGGAACACGCGCACGTGCTCGCGCGGGTGCACGCGCGCGTTGTATAGGCCCCACAGCTCGGGGCGCTGGTGGCGCGGATCCCACTGCCCGAACTCGTCGCGGAACGAGAACACGCGCTCCTTGGCGCGCGCCTTTTCCTCGTCGCGCCGCGCGCCGCCGATCGCGGCGTCGAAGCCAAACTCCTCGATCGCCTCGAGCAGCGTCACCGACTGCGCCGCGTTGCGGCTCTCGGTTTCGGCGCGCAGGCGCACCGTGCCGCGCCGCATGGAATCCTCGACCGCGCGCACGATCAGCCGTTCGCCGAGATCGCGCACGCGCGCATCGCGGAACGCGATCACCTCCGGGAAGTTGTGCCCGGTGTCGATGTGCAACAGCGGAAACGGGAACCGGCCCGGCCGGAACGCCTTTTCCGCGAGGCGCAGCAGGCAGATCGAGTCCTTGCCGCCGGAGAAAAGAAGCACCGGGTTCTGGCAGTCGCCGGCGACCTCGCGCAGGATGAAGATCGCCTCGGACTCCAGCCAGTCGAGGTGCGAGGGGCGCCGCGCCGCGCGCACCCGGGGCGGAGCGGTGGCGGTCGCGACCGCGCTCATGCGGGCGTGCTCCGCGCCCGGACCAGGCCGCCGTCCGAGCCGACGTGCAAACCGCATTCGCGGCTCGCCGGCTGCTCCCACCACCAGCGGCCCGCGCGGACGTCCTCACCCGCGGTGACCGGGCGTGTGCACGGCGCGCACCCGATCGACCGGTAGCCTTGGTCGTACAGCCGGTTGTACGGCACCTCGAACGCCCGCATGTAGCGCCACACGTCGTCCTCGGTCCAGTCCGCGAGCGGACTGAATTTGGCGATGCCGTGCGCCGGGTCGTGCGCCCGCACGCCGAGCTCGCCCCGCGTCGGCGACTGCTCGCGGCGCATACCGGTCAGCCAGGCACGCTTCCCGGCGAGCGCCCGCGCGAGCGGCTCGACCTTGCGCAGCTCGCAGCAGCGCCGGCGCAGATCGGCGCTCGCGTAAAGCGCGTCGCGGCCGAACCGTTTCACATAGTCGAGCACCGCCTGCGGATCGGGACGATAGATCCGGATCGGGTAGCCGTACTGCGCGCGCACGGTCTCGATCAGCGCGAGCGTGTCGCCGTGCAAGCGCCCGGTGTCGAGGGTAAAGATCTCGATCGCGAGGTTGCCGCGCAGAATCGCATCGGTGAGCGCCATGTCCTCGATCGACAGGCTGGAGGCGAGCGCCGCCGGCGCGTGCGTGGCGGCGATTTCGGCGAGCAGACGCGTGAGCGCGTCCAGTTTCGCGGTGAGACCGGGCGGCGGCGCGAGGTCCGAAAGTGCTGCTTGGGTCATTCGGTCGCGGCGAGCCGTCGCCGGAACAGCGGCACCGGCTGGAGGACCGACGCTTGGTAGGCCTCGCTGAATGCGTCGAGCGCCGCCGCCGCGGCCGCCGCATCCTGGTCGTCGCGCAGCGCAAAGGCGTCGAAGCCGCAGCGGTGCAGGAACTGCAGCTGGTCAAGGAGCACGTCGCCGATGGCGCGCAGCTCGCCCGTGAAGCCGTAGCGCTCGCGCAGGAGCCGGCCGGCGGAAAAGCCGCGCCCATCGCTGAACTTCGGGAAGCGCACCGCGACCAGCGGCAGCCGTGCGAGGTCGGCGGCGAGGACGGCCGGATCTTCGGCGCCGTCGAGCCAGACGCCGGTGCGGCCGATGCGTGCGGCGAGCGCGTCGCGGTGCGCGAGCCACAGCGCGAGCGGCACGATCGCGTCCCCGCTCGGGGGAACGTCGGCGGCCGTGACCGGCGCCTCAAACAGCCGCCAGCTGTCGCTCGTCAGGTGTCGGTCTTTGATCAGCTTTGCCATAGAGGGCAGCCTTGAACGGCTCGCCACCGATGCGGTGCACGGTGTCGATGAAGCGCTCGGCATCGCTATCGCGGCGGGCGAGATAGCATCGGACGAGCCGCTCGATCGCGTCCGGCACTTCGGCTTGCGAGAACGACGGCCCGAGCACTTTGCCGAGCGCGGCCCGCGCGCCCGGCCGGGTCTCGCCTTGATTGCCGCCGATCTCGATCTGGTAGAACTCGGCACCGTTCTTGTCCACGCCGAGGACGCCGATGTGCCCGACATGGTGGTGGCCGCAAGCGTTCATGCAGCCGGAGATGTTGAGGTCGATCTCGCCGATATCGAACAGGTAGTCGAGGTCATCGAACCGGCGTTGGATGCTCTCGGCGACCGGAATCGAGCGCGCGTTGGCGAGCGAGCAGAAGTCGCCGCCGGGGCAGGCGATGATGTTCGTGAGCAGCCCGATGTTCGGGGTGGCGAGGCCGAGCGGGCGCAGCTCGTGCCACAGCTCGTACAGGTCACGCTGTGCGACGTCGGCGAGGATCAGGTTCTGCTCGTGCGACACGCGCGTCTCGCCGAAGCTGTACCGATCGGCGAGGCTCGCGATCGCGTCCATCTGGTCGGCGGTGACGTCGCCCGGCGGCACGCCGGTCTTCTTCAACGACAGCGTGACCGCCGCGTAGCCGGACACCTTATGCGGATGGACATTGCGCTTCGCCCAGGCGGCGAACGCCTTGTCGGCGCCGACCTTGGCATCGAAACCGGCATCGCGCGCCGGCAGCGGCCGGTATTGGTGGCGAGTGAAGCGCGCCTCGACCCGCGCGATCTCTTCGGCGATCAGCGTCGCGGGGCCGTCCTTGAGATGCGCCCATTCGTCCTCGACTTCGCGGCGGAACGCTTCGGGACCGCGCTCCTTGACCAGGATCTTGATGCGCGCCTTGTGGATGTTGTCGCGGCGGCCATAGCGGTTGTAGACGCGCAGGATCGCGTCGAGGTAGGTGAGGAGGTGCTGCCAGGGCAGGAACTCGCGCACGACGTGGCCGATAGCCGGGGTACGTCCGAGCCCGCCGCCGACGATCACGCGGAAGCCGATCGCGCCGTCGTCCGCACGCACGGCGTGCAGGCCGATGTCGTGCACCCAAGTCGCCGCACGATCGGCCGCGGCGCCGTTGATCGCGATCTTGAACTTGCGCGGCAGGTAGGAGAACTCTGGATTGAACGTCGACCACTGCCGGACGATCTCGCACCAGACGAACGAGTCGACGATCTCGTCGCGCGCGACGCCGGCGAAATGGTCGGTCGTGATGTTGCGCACGCAGTTGCCGCTCGTCTGGATGGCGTGCATCTGCACCTGCGCGAGCTCGGCCAGGATGTCGGGCACGTCCTCGAGCTTGGGCCAGTTGAGCTGCAGGTTCTGGCGCGTGCTGAAATGGCCGTAGCCGCGGTCGTAGCTGCGCGCGATATGCGCGAGCTTGCGGAGCTGGGTGGCGGAGAGGAGGCCGTACGGGATCGCGATCCGCAGCATCGGCGCGTGGCGCTGGATGTAGAGGCCGTTGCGCAGGCGCAGCGACCGGAACTCCTCCTCGGACAGCGCGCCCGCGAGAAAGCGCCGCGTCTGGTCGCGGAATTGCGCCACCCGCTCGTCGACCAGGCGCTGATCGATTTCGTCGTACCGGTACATGGCTCGGGACCTAGGCGACCGGCTGGCCGCCGACCCGCGCGGCAGAAATGAAGTCCATTGGCGGCTACCTTTCGCGCGGCTACCTTTTCAGACCCTACGGAGCGTAATAGACTGCGGTTATGAGCAGAACGAATAAGAGCGAATTAACAAAGACTCGCCGGTTATTAGGCGACTTCGTCCGATGAATCTTCAGCAGTTGCGGTATGTGCGCGAAACCGTCCGGCAGGGGCTCAACCTGACCGAGGCCGCCAACGCGCTCTTTACGTCCCAGCCCGGGGTCTCGAAGCAGATCCGCGAGCTCGAGGACGAGCTGGGGGTGGAGATCTTCGAGCGGCGCGGGAAGCGCTTCGTCGGGTTGACCGAGCCGGGCCGCCAGATCGTCCAGATCGTCGATCGGGTGCTGCACGAGCTCGACAACCTGAAGCAGGTCGGCAAGGAGTTCGCGGACCAGGAGTCCGGCAACCTGACCATCGCCACCACGCACACGCAGGCGCGCTACGCGTTGCCGCCGGTGGTGACCGAGTTCCGGCGCCGCTATCCGCGGGTGCACCTATCGCTGCTGCAGGGCAACCCCCCGGCGATCGCGCAGATGGTGAAGCGCGGCGAGGCGGACATCGCCATCGCGACCGAATCGCTGGATGACTTTCCGGAACTGCTGGCGCTGCCCGGCTACCAATGGCACCACTGCGTGGTCGTCCCGCCGGCGCACCCGCTGCTCGCGCTCGAGCGCGTCGCGCTCGAGGATCTCGCGCGCTACCCGATCATCACCTACAGCCCGGAATTTACCGGCCGCTCGCACATCAACGAGGCGTTCGCCGCGAAAGGCCTCGCGATCGACATCGTGCTCACGGCGATCGATTCGGACGTGATCAAAACCTATACCGAGCTGGGGCTCGGGGTGGGCATCGTCGCTGCGATGGCGTTCGATGCGGTGCGCGACCGCGGCTTGCGTGCGATCGATGCGCAGCATCTCTTCCGCACCAACACGACGCGTATCGCGGTGCGGCGCGGGGGCTATCTGCGCGGCTTCGCGTATGAGTTCATCGAGCGCTTCGCGCCGCAGCTCACGCGCAAGATCGTCGAGCAGGCGCTGGCGGGCCGGGCCGAGTCGTACGAGCTTTGAGCGCCGGACGGCGGGTCACGCCGTGCGCAGGTTATCCACGAACGCCACCACGCGCGGCCGCGGCGCCGCGGCGAGGCCTGCGAGCACCCCCAGTATCAGCAACGGTTCGAACACGGTGCTCTCCTCTCACGCCCGAGCGGGCGGGGTGCCATCCGAACCGCCGTGCATAGAGTGTCCTGATCGTCTGCGTCAGCGCGATGTATCCGACTAGCAACACGACGCCACAAGAAGTGTTTCACTGCAACGGCTGCAATTTGAAGTAGCTCGCAACGGGCCCGAGCGGCGCGCTATGTCACGTTCATCGGCAGCAGGATCATCTGCCGGCCCTGCAAGTGCAAGCGTTCCTGAATTGCGAGCGGCGTCTTATTGTGCAGCCACGCGGTGAGGAAGTTGCGGCGAGTGAAAACCAACTTACTGGCAAAGCAGACACTGTTGGGATATTCGTCCATTACCGCGAGCGTCAACCTGGTGAATTCCGCCAACGGAGCCGTACTGAAAGCCATTCGATACTCTGCGCCAAGACCGTGACGGTGACAAAACTCGGCGTAGTAGTGCAATGACCTTTCAATCGTCTCGCGCAGCTTTTGCATTTTTTCCGCGCCACCATAGCTTTGCGCATCCACTTCACCGACCGCCAGGAAAACAAAATTCTTGAAATGCCCAGGGAATAGTCGTTGCACCCAGAGCAGCGCATGCATGCTTGGGCCGCGATGCTTTCCAACGAGGAGCACTGCGGTCGGCTGTGCAGGATCGATGGTCGGGGCCGTGGCAGTTTCATACGGTCCCGGTTCATCAGCGAACAGTGCATCGGCCTTGGCCAGTTGCAGCCGAGTCTCATCGTAATGCCTCTTGACCAGGAGGCAGAGCCCGACCACGCTGCCGGTAACGACCACGGTCAGCCAGCCGCCCTCGGTAAATTTCACGACCAAAGTGACCACGAGGATAGTCGTGGTGACAATGAGGCCCAACGCCGACAACGTGAGGCGCCGCAGCCGCTTTCGCGCCATGCCACGCTGACCCCACCAGTAAATGCACAGGCCGAGCTTTGACAGGCTGAACGTCAGGAACACGTTGATGCTGTAGAGCACCACCAGCACCGCGACCTGGCCCCGGGTCCAGACCAGTATTGCGAGGGCCGCTGCGCCCATCACGATCACCCCATTTTCTCTGACCAGGCGGTCCGACAGCTCCCGGAAATGACGCGGCGCCCAATAGTCTGCAGCCATGTTGGAAAGGACCGCCGGGCCGTCGAGAAAGCCGGTTTGGGCAGCTACCAGAAGCAAGCCCGCCTCGAGCGCCAGCAGAAGCGCAAGCGCCGCATCCTTTGCCGCTGGCGTGCCCCATCCTAGCTGATCGATGATATTGCGGAACACGACCGCATTGAGCGTCTGTCCGTCGATGGGCTGCGCTTGCCACAAGACGTACAGGAGGATAATGCCGCCGGCGGTGAAAGCGAGCGACAGCGCCATGTAAAACATGGTGCGCTTGCCGTTCGCAACGCGCGGCTCCGCCATCATGTGCAAGTTGTTGGATAGCGCTTCCACGCCGGTGTAGGTGCCACCCCCGAGTGAATAAGCACGCAGAACCAGCGCTGCAACGAGAGTCCAGCCCACCTCGTGCGAGAGGTCGACCGTTGCGTTCACGGTCTGGGGAATAAGCGTCGGCAAGCGCGCTGCGTGGGCCACCACGCCGTAGGCGATCAGCAGCGCATGAACGACGATGAACCCGACGAAGATGGGCAACAGCACCAGGATCGACTGCTTCATTCCCCGGAGATTCAGGAAAACCATCGCCAGGATCAGCGCCGCTTCGGTTGTTAGCTTGAATGCTTGTGCGCCGACCGGCAGAAGGCTGAAGAAAGCATCCACGCCGCTTGCGAGCGAGGTCGCAATGGTGAGCACGTAGTCGATCAGCAGCGCGGCTCCCGACACCAGCCCGGCACGCGGACCGATGAGTGCCGTGGCCACCTTGTAGCCGCCGCCTCCCGACGGAAACAGCTCGATGACCTGGTTGTATCCCAGGGAGACGACGAATACCGTGAGCGCCGTGGCAAGGGCGAGGTATAGGCCGAGCGGGGCATGCGGTCCGAGGGCGAGGAATGCCTGTTCCGGGCCGTAGCACGAGGAGGAAAGGCTGTCCGCCCCCAACCCCACCCACGCGAGCAACGGGATGACGGCAATCGCGCTGCGGGTCCTCTGATCGAGGGGATCAAGCGGCGCCCCGACGACGAACTTGCGTAGTGTTTTCGGCTTCAAGCGCGTTGAACCATGGTTGTCTCCACGCCACAGAAGCTCCAGGCTACAGAAGCTGCCCGATTACTCGAGTAATATCGCACGAACGTTGGATGAGGAAACTCACGGATTCCCGCGTGAAGCTCGGTCTGTGGTCCGGGGTCGGCATTGTCGTGGCGAACATGATCGGTTCGGGCGTCCTTACAACCCCGGGCTTCATGGCCATCGACCTGGCACCGTCGCACATCCTCTTCGCGTGGCTGGTCGGCGGGATGCTCGCACTCTGTGGGGTTCGCGCTTACGCGGCGGTCGCCGAGGCGATCCCGCGATCCGGCGGGGAATACCGCTACTTGTGCGAGCTTTGGCACCCCGCGCTTGGGTACCTGGCCGGCTGGACGTCGCTGCTAGTCGGGTTCTCGCAGCCGGTTGCGCTCGACGCGATCGCCATCGGCGCCTTCGCCGACACGCTCGCGCCCGGCGTGAATATCAGGCTGGTCGCGACCGCTGCGGTGGTCGGGGTGACCGCGATGCATGCGTTCGACCTCCGCACATCGAAGATCAGTCAGAACGCGCTAGTCGTGGTCAAGTTTGCGCTCGTGCTGGGGTTCACGGCGATCGGGCTCGTCGCGGGGAGGAACCAGTTTCCTGGCTGGGCGCCCGAGGCGGCCCAAGGCGGTCTGCCAGTCGAGGCGTTCTTTGGCTCGCTGGTCTTCATCATGTTCTGCTACAGCGGCTGGAACGCGGCCATCTACGCGTCCGAAGAGTTTGCCGCGCCGCGTCGCGACGTGCCGCGCGCCATGTTAATCGGCTGCGCCACGGTGATGGTGCTGTACTTAGTGGTCAACTGGGTGTTCGTCGCCAACCTGACGCCGGCGCACTTCAGCGAGTGGATTCACGGCGACCGCGATCGGATCACGCTCGGACACGTGCTCATGCGTGAGCTCATTGGCTCAGGCGGCGCCAAGATCATGTCAGTGGTTGTAATCATCGTATTGGTCTCGGCGACTAGCGCGATGACCATGATCGGCCCACGCGTATACGCGGCCATGGCGCGCGATGGGTTTCTGCCGCACGTGTTCGCTGGGACGGATGGCAAGCCGCCGCTCGGCGCATTGCTCCTGCAGAGCGCGGTGGCAGTTTTCTGCGTGTGGACGCAGAGTTTCCGCGGGTTGCTCGGCACAGTTGGCGCGGTCCTCACGCTCATGGCTGCGCTGACCGCGCTCGGGGTAGTGCGCATGCGCTTCGACGCGCGGTTCGCCCACGATCGCCCGGATGGCACGGCACTTGGGGCAGCCGCGGTGTTCGTTGGCGTAGCGGCGTGGATGCTTTACTTCGCGTTCACGAGCCCACTGCTCAACACGGCGGGGGTTCCTGGCATTGGCAAGGTGGCCGCGCCGCTCGTGTGGGTCGTCTTCGTCATGCTGGTCACCGCGATCTACTATACGTGGACCAAGGTAACGGGTGGGACGAGGGTGGCCACCGAGACGCGCGGAGGAGCTAAGTAGTTTTCATACCACACTGCCGTACGCTTACACCTCATCACGTCGTTCGCGCTGAGATTGATCTCTCAGAGCATCAATTCCGCTGTAATCGCATTCGACGACTCGAACGCGCCACCCTAGCTGCTGGTCCTGCGCCATCGCTTGTGAACCTTGTCGCGAGGCGTTCAAGGAGAAGTGACGTGTTTTGATTGACACTTGCCACCAAGCAACGAATCCCTGACCTCTTTTGGCTGACACCTGGCCAAGTTAGCCCTTGAGTCAGCACCGGTAGCGTACCTCCACTGCCCTAAATTTCCGCCTCGTCTCGCTTAGTGCGCTAGCGCAAGCATCTGATTCGGCACGTTTGTACACCTTCAAAACTCGCCCGCCGTGCGCGAACGCTTTTGGCGGGGTGCCGCAGTCTTGATCAGGCACCGTTTTGCACATCCTTCTTGACGCGGTCTTGATGCCCCGTCCCACGATTTTGACGCACTCCTTGCGTCCGGCCATCTAGGATGCACGCCGGCCACCGCACATCGGATGGGTGAGATGGGCTTGATTCAGCGCAACCGGCGCTTTCGTCCAGGGTATAGCGTGGCCAGCGGTTGCCAGCGGGGAGTGGAGTCATGGATGTGATCTTCATCGCGTTGATGGTGGGATTCTTCGCCGTCTCGGCAGCGCTAGTCGTTGGCCTGGAACGACTTCGGGGGCGCCCATGAGCTGGATCTACGTGCTGTCCGGGCTCGTCGCACTGGCGCTGCTCGTCTATCTCGTTATTGCCATGCTCTGGCCGGAGAAATTCTGATGACCGCCAACGGCTACCTGCAACTTGCCCTCTATGTCGTCGTACTGCTGGCGATTGCGCGGCCGCTCGGCACGTACATGGCCCGCATTTATGAAGGCGAGCCGGCGTGGCTGAACCGCGTCGGTGCGCCGCTCGAGCGCCTGATCTACCGCCTGTGCGGCGTCGATCCGGCGCAGGAGATGCGCTGGACGCAGTACACCCTGGCGCTGCTCTGGGTCAGCGTGCTCGGCATGCTCGCCGTCTATGCGCTGCAGCGGTTCCAGGCCCTGCTCCCGCTCAACCCGCAGAGCATGGCCGCGGTGTCTGCGGATTCCTCGTTCAACACAGCGGTGAGCTTCGTCACCAATACCAACTGGCAGGGCTACGGCGGTGAGTCCACCATGAGCTATCTCACCCAGATGCTTGCGCTCACCGTGCAGAACTTCCTTTCGGCCGCGAGCGGCATGGCGGTGGTGATCGCTTTGATTCGAGGCTTCGCACGCCGGAGCGCACAGACCCTCGGCAATTTCTGGGTCGACCTGACCCGGAGCATCCTCTACATCCTGCTGCCGCTATCGATCATCATCGCCCTGGTGCTGGTGTCGCAGGGCGTCGTGCAGACGTTCTCTGCGTACCAGACCGTGCCCCTGGTCGAGTCGGTGGAATACGACAATCCCAAGCTCGACGCCGCCGGTCAGCCCATCAAAGATGAGAAGGGCAACCCGGTGACGGAGAAGGCCACCCAGAAGGAGCAGGTCCTCGCCGTTGGCCCGGCCGCCTCGCAGATCGCGATCAAGCACCTCGGCACTAACGGCGGCGGGTTCTTCAACGCCAACTCGGCGCATCCTTACGAGAACCCCACGCCGCTTTCGAACTTCCTTCAAATGCTGGTGGAAGTCATGATCTCGGCGGCGCTCTGCTACACGTTCGGCAAGATGGTGGGCGACACGCGCCAGGGCTGGGCCATCCTCGCTGCGATGACCATTCTATTCGTGGCGCTGCTCGCCGTTACGGTCGGCTCGGAACAGGCGGGCAACCCGCTGCTCGCCAAGCTTGGCGTCGACCAGACCGCAAGCGCGGCCCAGGCGGGCGGCAACATGGAGGGCAAGGAAACCCGCTTCGGGGTCGTCAACTCGGCGCTCTTCGCGACCGTGACCACGATGACCTCGTGCGGCGCGGTCAACTCCATGCACGATTCGTTCACCCCGCTCGGCGGCGCCATTCCGCTGTGGCTGATAGAGATCGGCGAGGTGATCTTCGGCGGTGTCGGCTCGGGCCTCTATGGGATGCTCGTCCTCGCGATCGTCGCGGTGTTCGTCGCCGGCCTGATGATCGGGCGCACGCCGGAGTATCTTGGCAAGAAGATCGAGGCATTCGACATCAAGATGGCCGCAATCGCGGTGCTGGTGCCCCTGTTCACCATCCTGTTCGGCACCGCCATTGCGGTTACGGTGGAGCCCGGAAAGGCGGGCATCGCCAACCCCGGCGCGCATGGCTTCTCGGAGATCCTGTACGCCTATTCTTCGGCGAGCGGAAACAACGGCAGCGCATTCGCTGGCATCTCGGCCAATACGCCGTTCTACAACACTTCCCTCGGGATCGTCATGTTCTTCGCTCGCTTCTGGATTATGGTGCCCGTGCTCGCGCTCGCGGGATCGCTGGTCACGAAGAAGAAGGTTCCGGCCGGCGTCGGGACGCTACCGACGCACACGCCGCTGTTCATCTTTTTCCTGCTCGGCGTGGTGGTCCTCATCGGCGCGCTGACCTTCTTCCCCGCACTCGCGCTCGGACCGCTCGTCGAGCATCTGGTGCTGTACAGCGGCAAGTAGGGCTTCCCAGCCGGTGAAATTGCGAAATACAGGAGCCGATTCGCCATGAGTACCGCTACCCAAACACTGACGCCCGGCCATGCGCTGCCGCGCGCGCTCATCACGCCGAGCATCCTGCAGGAGGCTCTGGTCCAGTCGTTCGTGAAACTGCTGCCGCAGTATCAGTGGCGAAATCCAGTGATGTTCGTGGTGTACATCGGCAGTATTCTCACCACGATTTTGTACGTCCACGCGCTCGGCGGCCATGGCGAAGCGCCGGCGGGCTTCATTCTGGCAGTGACCATCTGGCTTTGGTTCACTGTGCTGTTTGCGAACTTCGCCGAAGCGGTGGCAGAGGGTCGCAGCAAGGCGCAGGCTGCGGCGCTGCGCGCCGCCAAGCGCGAAGTCATGGCGAAGAAGCTCGACGCGCCGCGCCGCGACGCCAAATGCTCCAGGGTCGCCGGGACCACGCTGCGCAAGGGCGACACCATGCTGGTCGAGGCCGGGGACTTCATTCCCGCCGACGGCGAAGTAATCGAGGGGGTCGCCTCGGTCGACGAGAGTGCCATCACCGGCGAATCGGCGCCGGTGATCCGCGAATCGGGCGGCGACTTCTGTTCAGTCACTGGCGGCACGCGAGTGTTGTCCGACTGGCTGGTCGTGCGGGTCACCGTCAATCCCGGCGAAGCCTTTCTCGACCGCATGATCGCCATGGTCGAGAGCGCCCGGCGCCAGAAGACACCGAACGAGATCGCGTTAACGATCCTGCTGGTGAAGATGACGTTGGTGTTCATGTTCGCCACCGTCACGCTGCTGCCCTTCTCGATTTATGGCGTCGAGATCGCCAAGGCCGGCAATCCGGTGACGATCACCGTGCTTGTCGCACTGCTCGTTTGCCTCATTCCTACCACGATCGGCGGGCTGCTCTCGGCGATCGGCCTGGCCGGCATCGGCCGCATGCTGCGCGCCAACGTCATCGCCACCTCGGGGCGTGCGGTCGAAGCCGCCGGCGATGTCGACGTGCTCTTGCTCGACAAGACCGGGACCATCACGCTCGGCAACCGGCAGGCGTCGAACTTCCTGCGCGCGGGCGGAGTCGCGGATCGCGACCTCGCGGACGCCGCGCAGCTCGCATCGCTTGCCGACGAGACGCCGGAAGGGCGCAGCATCGTGGTGCTGGCGAAGCAAAACTTCGGGTTCCGCGAGCGCGACATCGGCGCGCTCGGGGCGACCTTCGTGCCCTTCTCGGCGTACCTACGTATGAGCGGCGTGAACATCGCCGGGCGCGAGATCCGCAAGGGCGCGGCCGACGCGATCCGCGCGTTCGTGGAGAGCAAGGGCGGCACCCTCCCGCAAGAGGTTGTCCGGATGGTCGACGACGTCGCGCGCCGCGGGTCCACGCCGCTCGTGGTGGCCGACGGCGCCAAGGTGCTCGGCGTCATCGAGCTCAAGGACATCGTGAAGGGCGGCATCAAGGAGCGCTTCAACGAGCTGCGGCGCATGGGCATCCGCACGGTGATGATCACAGGTGACAACCGCCTAACCGCTGCCGCGATCGCCGCCGAGGCGGGCGTCGATGACTTTCTTGCCGAAGCGACGCCCGAGGCCAAGCTGAAGCTGATCCGCGACATTCAGGCAGGCGGCCGCCTGGTCGCGATGACCGGGGATGGCACGAACGACGCCCCGGCCCTGGCGCAGGCCGACGTGGCGGTGGCGATGAATACCGGCACCCAGGCGGCCAAGGAAGCCGGCAACATGGTCGACCTCGACTCCAACCCGACCAAGCTGCTGGAGGTGGTTGAGATCGGCAAGCAGCTCCTGATCACGCGCGGCTCGCTGACGACGTTCTCGATCGCCAACGACGTTGCCAAGTATTTCGCCATCATCCCGGCCGCCTTCGCGACCACCTATCCGCAGCTCAACGTGCTCAACATCATGCGACTCGCGACGCCGGAGAGCGCCATCCTCTCGGCGGTAATCTTCAACGCGCTGATCATCATTGCGCTGGTCCCGCTCGCCCTCAAAGGGGTGAAGTACCGCGCGATCGGCGCGGCCGCGTTGCTGCGCAACAACACCCTCATCTACGGCGTGGGCGGCGTGATCGCGCCGTTCATCGGCATCAAGCTGATCGACCTCATTCTCGTCGCCGTCGGGCTCGCGTGAGCGCAAGGAGTACACCGTGCTGAAAGAACTACGCATTGCGTTCGTCATGCTGGTGGTGATGACCGTTCTGACCGGGCTTGTCTATCCGCTCGTGGTCACCGGTATCGCCCAGAGCGTCTTTTCGAGACAAGCCAACGGCAGCCTGATCGAGCGCGATGGCGCGGCCGTCGGATCGGCGCTGATCGGCCAGCCGTTCGACGACCCCAAGTACTTCTGGAGCCGGCCCTCGGCCACCTCACCCTATCCGTATAACGCCGCCAATTCGAGCGGCTCCAATCTAGGGCCGCTCAACCCGGCATTAACGGACGCAGTCAAGGCCCGCATCGAGGCGCTGCAAAAGGCCGATCCCGAGAACAAGGCGCCGGTGCCGGTCGATCTCGTCACGGCCTCGGCCAGCGGGCTCGATCCGCATATCAGCCCCGCGGCGGCGGAATACCAAGTCGCGCGCGTAGCGAAGGCACGCGCTCTTTCCGCGGAGAGAATCCGCGCGCTCGTCGCCGAGCACACCGCAGGCCGGCAGCTCGGCTTTCTCGGCGAGCCGCGCGTGAATGTGCTACAGCTCAATCTCGCGCTCGACGCGGTGAAGTCCTGATCGCCCTCTTTACGAGAACTTGATCCCCGCCCGCTAAAGCTTGCCGCAGACTTGCCGTCCCATCGACTAAATTGAGAGTGAGCGTTCTCTGAGCTCGAGAGAACGCAAGCAATGAAGGGATGGGTCATGAACCGATACCGAACTTGGCGTGCGGCATCGAGGGAGGTTGCGGAGATCGTCGATGCCGCAAGGCCGCGTGTTGCGCTGATCGGCGCTGCAATGGCTGCGCTGGTCGGCGTCCCGATCGTGCTCCGATTGTTGATGTTTTTCCCCGGGGCCACGCCGTGAGTCCATCCTGCTTCGGCGTTGAACCGCGCAAAGACGGATCGGTTGTGGTCGCATCGGACGAAGGCGAAGCGGCGCGTGTCAAGCACTTCCGACCAGAGCAGATCAGGACCCTCGTGCAGTTCGTCCGCGAGCAATCCCCCGCACCGCGGGTGTGCATTGCATCGACCGGGAGGCACGCGCTCGGCCTCGCCCTCGCGTTCGGCGAGTTGCCGCAGGCGGAGGTGATCCTGTTGCGACCGGCGGCCGCAGCCGTGAGCAATGCGACTGCAGGTCATGGCAAGGACGCGAACCTTGCGCTTGCGCTGGCGCGCTACGCGCGCCGCGCGGCCTGACCGGGAATCGCCATGGTCTCCCATCGATGCCCGATCTGCGGCCTGACGCACCAGGTGCGTGAAGCGCGTGCTGAGCTCGCGTATGGCCGGCAGCTCACGTGCTCGCCGGAGTGCGAATCGGAGCGTCGCCGCCGGATGCGTCACCGCCGCGCTCGGCCTTTGGTCGCCGACGCGCGTCAACGTGCTCGAGCTGAGCCTGGCGCTCGACGCGCTCAGGTCGATGCATCCCGTGGGTCGTGCTCCCGGTGGGGATGGTCGACCGTCGCGGTCGTTGAATACCCCCGTTACCATGAAATAAGTCTCAATGCGACCCTCACCAGGCTCCCGCGGAGTCTATGACGATGGCATAGTTTGCCGGATGGTCGCAAGATCCATGCGTCGGCAACGGGGCCGCGTCAAAAAGTCGGCCGCACGCGATTTTCGTGCTGGGGCGGGGCAGATGCTGGGTCAACTCCTGCCGCACAACGTGCTTAGGGATGCACGCGACGTGGCGCTGAAGTTCCAGCGCGACGAAGTCTTCCACGACTATGTCGTTACGCGGATATGGGCCGTAACGGCGGTGGTTTTCGCATTCGTCCTCATCAGCACGGTGTGCGCAATCGGCGTCATGTTTTATGCGGTCCGGCTGGTCCCGCCCCCGGTGCCGCTGTGGTCGCGCGCCTTCGCCTTGATGCTCGGGGCGGCCGTGTGGCTGGGAGGAGCGGTGGCGCAGGTCTACCTCTTCCTGATGTGGCTCGAAGAACGAGCGGCACAAGAGAGCCGCTCGGAGCGCGGGATTCGGGTCGCGGTTCCCACGGGCATCCTCGCCTACCTCAAGTACGGCCGGGCGCTCGCGCCATGGATTGTGGTCGTGGTTTGCGTCGTCTTGCCGCTGCTGACCCTGGCGGTCTATGCGCCGTTAACCAGCTTGCTGCTCGCCGCGCTGGGGATACTCGGCCCGGTTCTCTTCAAAAGGCTCGATCTCTGAGGCGGCCGTGGCACTGGCACACCAATGAGCCAGCGAGCCGCTAGTGAATCGCCATGGTCTCCCATCGATGCCCGATCTGCGGCCTGACGCACCAGGTCCGCGAAGCGCGCGCTGAACTGGCGTACGGGCGGCAGCTCACGTGCTCGCCGGAGTGCGAATCGGAGCGCCGCTGCCGGATGCGTCACCGCCGCGCTGGCTCTTTGGTCGCCGCCGAACGCGAACGGCCGGCAAGCCGCTGGCAAAAGCTCCAGGCTTCGGTCGCGCACGTGCTGCACGTGTGGGTGATCGCGCGCGCCCAAGCCGATTTGGTCCTCGCGACCGGACGCATCCCCGGCGATCGCTCGCGCCGCGGCTGACTGGCGACGCGCGGCCGCCGGGCCGGCGGGGACGGGCGGCCGCCCGCCCGGCGGCGACTTGTTGGCTGCCGGAGCATGGGCTAATCTGCTCCCGCGGTTCCGTCGGCGCGCCTGCCGCGGTCCCGCGCCGATGGAGAACAATCGCCCCGACCCCGACCAGCTCCTCGCCCGAGTGCAGCGCGAGGAGGCTGCGGCGGTGCGCGGGCGGCTGCGGATCTTCTTCGGCGCCTGCGCCGGCGTCGGCAAAACCTACGCGATGCTCACGGCCGCGCGCGAGCAGAAGGCCGAAGGGCTCGACGTGGTCGTCGGCCTGGTCGAGACGCACGGGCGCAAGGAAACCACGGCGCTCCTGGAGGGCTTCGAGATCCTGCCGCGCCGGAGCATTCCCTACCGCGGCGTCGAGCTGCAGGAGTTCGACCTCGATGGTGCGCTCGCGCGCAAGCCCCGCCTCATCGTCGTCGACGAGCTCGCGCACACGAACGCGCCGGGCTCGCGTCACGCCAAGCGCTGGCAGGACGTCGACGAGCTGCTCGACGCCGGCGTCGATGTCTACACCGCGATGAACGTCCAGCACCTCGATAGCCTGAACGACGTCGTCGGCAAGATCACCGGAATCCGCGTTTGGGAGACGGTGCCGGACAAGGTCTTCGACGGGGCGCACGAAGTCGAGCTGGTCGACCTTCCGCCGGATGAGCTGATCGAGCGCTTGAACGAGGGCAAGGTCTACATGCCCGAGGCGGCCGAGAGCGCGGTCCGGAACTTCTTCCGCAAGGGCAATCTCATCGCGCTGCGCGAGATGGCGCTGCGGCGCACGGCCGAGCGCGTCGACCGCCAGATGCGGGAGTACCGCGCCGACCACGCGATCGAGACGCCGTGGCCGGTCGCGGAGCGGCTCGTGGTGTGCGTCGGCCCGGGCGCGAATGCGGAGCGGATCGTCCGTGCCGGCGCGCGCTTCGCCGCGCGCATGAAGGCTGACTGGACGGCGGTCTACATCGAGACGCTGCGGTTGCAGCGACTGCCGGATGCGGAGCGCGACCGGATCCTGCGCAACCTGCGGCTCGCCGAGCAGCTCGGCGGCATCGCGATCACGCTCGGCGGCGGCAACGTGGCGGAGGAGATCCTCGCTTACGCGCGGGCGAGCAACGCGACGCGCATCGTGGTGGGCCGCAAGCAGCGCGCCGGCATCGGTGCCTGGCTGCCGCTGTCGGCGGCCGACCGCATCGTCGCCGGCGCTGCCGACATCGAGGTGCTCGTCGTCGGCGGCGACGTGGAAGACGTGGCGGCGTCCCCGGCGCGGATCCTGATCGCCCGCAGTCGCGACCACCTGGGGGTCAAGGCCCGCGCCAAGCTGCGCTGGCCCGGGTATGTCTGGGCCGCCGCGACGGTCGCGGTCGCGACGGGCATCGCCGCACTGATGGATCCGTTCTTCGAGCTGGCGAACCAGATCATGGTGTACCTGCTCGGCGTCACCCTCGTCGCCATGCGCCTCGGCCGGGGCCCGTCAGTGTTCGCGGTCGTGCTCTCGGTGCTCGCGTTCGACTTTTTCTTCGTTTCGCCGCGCGGGTCGTTCGCGGTGACCGACACCCAGTACCTGGTGACGTTCCTGGTCATGCTTGCGGTCGGGCTCATCATCAGCAATCTCGCCGCCAACATCCGAAGCCGCGCCCGCATTGCGAGCTACCGCGAACAGCGCACCGCAGCGCTGTTCGCGATGAGCCGCGAGCTCGCTGCGGCGAACGACGTCGACGAGATGTTGCGGGCGGCAGTCAAGCATGTGGCGCAAGTATTCGAGTCGCAGGCGGTGATCCTGTTGCCCGATGCCGGCGGGCGCATCCACCACCCGCGCGGCGATAGCGCGAGCGGGTCGCTGCACGCCGCGGACCTGTCCGTCGCGCAATGGGTGCTCGACCACGGCGAGCCCGCCGGGCTCGGCACCGACACGCTCCCCGGCGCCCAGGCGCACTATCTTCCGCTCGCCGGCAGCCAGGACCGCATCGGCGTGCTCGCCATCCTCCCCGCGAATCCGCGGCGGCTATTCGTGCCCGAGCAGCAGCGCCTGCTCGAAACCTTCGCGAGCCAGATCGCGCTCGCGATCGAGCGCGCTCAGCTCGGCACCGCGGCCAAGCAGAGCGAGCTCGCTGCCGAGTCAGAGCGACTCAGGAATGCGCTGCTCGCCGCGATCTCGCACGACCTGCGCACGCCGCTCGCGTCGATCGTGGGCGCGTCCTCAACCCTCGCCGAGCGCAGCGAGCGAATGGACGAACACGCGCGCGCGGAGCTCGCGCGGGCGATCCACGACGAGGCGCAGCGGATGACGGGCCTGATCGATAACGTACTCGACATGGCGCGCTTGCAGTCAGGTGCCGCGAGCCTGAATCGCCAGTGGCATCCGCTCGAGGAGCTGGTCGGCGCGACGCTCAAGCGGCTCGAGCCGACGCTGGCCGCGCACCGGGTGCAAACGCACATCCCGGAGCACCTGCCGCTCGTCAACGTCGACGGCGTGCTGATCGGTCAGCTGCTCGCGAACCTACTCGAGAACGCCGCCAAGTACACCCCGCCGGGCACGACGATTTCGATCTCGGCCGAGGCCGGCCGCGACGAGATCGTCGTGTCGGTCGCGGACGAGGGCCCCGGGCTGCCGCCCGGCGAGGAGGAGCGCATCTTCGACAAGTTTCACCGCGCGGCCCCCGAGGCGGCGCAAAGCGGCGTCGGCTTGGGGCTCTCGATCTGCAAGGCGATCGTGCAGGCGCACGGCGGCACGATCGCGGCCGAGAACCTGCCGCTCGGCGGCGCCGTGTTCCGGTTCACGCTGCCGCTCACCGACGCACCGCCGGAAGTCGCCGACGACCGCGCCGTCCGGAAAGTGGCATGAGCGAGCCGCCCCGGCACGCGGTCGTCATCGAAGACGACCCTCAGATCCGGCGCTTCCTGCGCACGGTGCTGCCGAGCGAGGGCTTCGAGGTCTTCGAGGCGGAGACCGGCGAGCGCGGGCTGGTCGAAGCGGCGACGCGCAAGCCCGACGTCGTCATTCTCGATCTCGGCCTGCCGGATCTCGACGGCGTCGAGGTGATTCGCCGCCTGCGCGAGTGGTCGCGCGTACCGATCGTGGTTCTCTCGGCGCGCACGCGCGAGCAGGAAAAGATCGCCGCGCTCGACGCCGGGGCGGACGATTACCTCGTCAAGCCGTTCGGCGTGGGCGAGCTGACGGCGCGGCTCCGCGTCGCGCTGCGGCACGGCGCGGCCCGCGCCGGGGGCGCGGCGGAGCCGGCGTTCGAAGCCGGGGAGCTCAAGGTGGATCTCGCCGCGCGGCGCGTGTCGCTCGGCGAGCAGGAGATCCGGCTCACGCCGATCGAGTACCGGCTGCTCGCGCTGCTCGTGAAGCACGCCGGCATGGTGGTCACGCACCGGCAGCTGCTGCGCGACGTGTGGGGGCCGTCGCAGGTCGAGCACACGCACACGCTGCGGGTGCACATGGCGAGCCTGCGGCAGAAGATCGAGCGCGACCCGGCGCGGCCGCGCTCCCTGCTGACCGAGATCGGCGTCGGCTACCGGCTGGCAGCCGAGTAGTTGAGGGGCGCGCGCGAACCGCGCCCCGCGCGCTCACGCCAGCATGATTTCGGCGTTGTCGATCAGCCGCGTCGCCCTCAACCGCGCCGCGACGAGAATCACGAGCGCGCGATCCGCCGCATCAGGAGACCGCAGATCGGACTGCCTGCGGATGGCCACATAGTCGGGCTCCCAGCGATGGGCACGTAGTTCGGCGAGCGCCTCGGCCTCCAGCCGCGCGTGGTTGCGCGCGCCCCCGGTGAGCGATCTGCCGATCCCTGCGAGGATTGCGTGCAGGCGCGGCGCCTCCTCCCGCTCGGCGGCGGAGAGATAGGCATTGCGGGAAGAAAGCGCGAGGCCGTCGCTGTCGCGCACCGTCTCGCTCGCGACGATCGTGACCGGCAGCGCGAGCTGGCGCACCATGTCGCGGACGATCACGAGCTGCTGGTAGTCCTTCTTGCCGAACACTGCGACTTGCGGCTGGACGATATTGAAGAGCTTCAGCACCACCGTGCATACGCCGCGGAAAAACCCCGGGCGGAACTCGCCTTCCAAGATCCCGGCGAGCGCGGGCTGCGGGTCGACATGGACCCCCTGCGGTTGCGGATACATCTCGCGCTCGGCGGGTGCGAACAGGATGTCGATCCCTTCGCTCTCGAGCTGCGCGCAGTCCGCGGCGAACGTGCGCGGATACCGGTCGAAGTCCTCGGTCGGGCTGAATTGAAGGCGGTTCACGAAGATGGTCGCGACCACGCACTGCGCGTGCGCGCGCGCGATGCGCATGAGCGCGAGATGCCCTTGGTGCAGATTGCCCATCGTCGGCACGCACGCGACGTCGCGGCCGCGCAGCGCGGCGCGCAGCTCCGGAATGCGCTCGATGACCTGCATCAAAAGGCGTGCTCGGGGCCGGGGAAGTGGCGTCCCTTCACCGCCTCGACGTAGCGGCGCACGGCGTCCTTCGCCCCGTCCGCGCCGGCCATGAAGTTCTTGACGAAGCGCCCCTTGTGGCCAGGATAGATGTCGAGCATGTCGTACAGGACGAGGACCTGTCCGGAGCAATCCAGCCCGGCGCCGATGCCGATGGTCGGAATCGAGAGGGATTCGGTGACCTGCCGCGCGAGCGCGGCCGGAATCGCCTCGAGCACCACCATCGAGGCGCCGGCCTCCTCGACCGCGCGGGCGTCATCGAGGACGACCTGCGCCGCTTCGTCGGTCTTGCCCTGGACGCGGTAGCCGCCAAGCTGGTGCACCGACTGCGGCGTCAGTCCGACGTGACCGCAGACCGGGATCCCGCGCTCGACGAGGAAGCGCATCGTCTCGAGCATCACCCGCCCGCCCTCCAGCTTCACGGCTTGCGCGCCGGCCGCTATGAAGCGCGCGGCGTTGGTGAAGGCCTGCGCGGGCGAAGCCTGGTAGCTCGCGAACGGCAGGTCGCCGAGCACGAGCGCGCGCTTCGAGCCGCGCGCCACGCAGCCGACGTGGTATTCCATCTCGCCCATGGTGACCGCGAGCGTGCTGTCCCGACCCTGCACGACCATGCCCAGCGAGTCGCCGACGAGCAGGATCTCGACGCCCGCGTCGTCGCACAGCGCGGCGAAGCTCGCGTCGTAGCTCGTGAGCATCACGATCTTCTCGCCGCTTTCGCGCATCTTCCTGAAATGCGCCACTGTGTACCGCATCGGGTTCACTCTCCGACGTTGAGGTATTCGCGGGCGCCCCGCATGGCGCCGATGCGCGCGATCAGCAGTTCCAGATCGCGGTCGCGCGAGGCGAAGTCCAGGCGCTCGGTGTTGACCGCCAGCACCGGGGCCCCGGCGTAATGGTAGAAGAATCGGCTGTAGGCGTCGGCGAGCTGCGCGAGGTAGTCGGTTTCGATCGCGCGCTCGTAGTCAAGCGCGCGCCGCCGGACGCGCTCGGCCAGGGTGCGCGGGCTCGCCTGCAGGTAGAGCACGAGGTCGGGCCGGGGCATGCGCGGCGCGAGCCCGTCGTAGATCCGGCGGTACAGGGCGAGCTCGTCGCCGGCCAGCGTGAGGCTCGCGAACAGCGAGTCCTTCTCCAGCGTGAAATCGGCCACCGTCGTGCGCGCGAACAGGTCCGGCTGCGCGGCCGACCCGAGCTGATCGATGCGCTGGAACAGGAAAAAGAGCTGCGTCGGCAGCGCAAACCGCGCCATGTCCTGGTAGAACCGGCCCAGGAAGGGGTTGCCGTCCGGGCGCTCGAGGAGCGCGATCCCGCCGACCCGCTCGGCGAGGCGCTGGGCGAGCGTGGTCTTGCCCGCGCCGATCGGGCCTTCGACGGCGATGTAGCGGTAGCTCGAGAGCGGCATCTGTCGAAGCCCTGCGCGTCCATGATAGCCGACAGGGGTCCGCCCCGAAGCTGGGCGGTGGTCAGGGCGCGATTCGCTCGACGCGCTGATCGGCGCACCGGGCGAGCCAGTCGCGGGCCGGCCCGCGGCCAGGGATGACCCGTTCGGGGTCGATCTCGACCACCGGCGCGAGCGCGAACGCGCGCTCGTGGAGCCGCGGATGCGGCACGCTGAGCCCGGGCTCCTCGATGATCCGGTCATCGTACAGCAGTAGATCCAGGTCGAGCGTCCGCGGGGCGTTCTGGAACGTACGCTCGCGGCCGTAGCGGTCCTCGATCGCGCGCAGCTCGGCGAGCAGCGCCCACGGCGCGAGCCCGGTGTCGAGCAGCGCCGCCGCGTTCACGAAATCGGGCTGCGCGGCATACCCGAGCGGCGCCGTGCGGTACAGGGACGACGCGCGCACCAGCTGCGAACCGGGGAGCGCGGCGAGCGCGCCGATTGCCGCGCGCACCTGATCGGCCGCGCGGCCGAGGTTCGCGCCGATGCCTACGAACGCTCGTGCCATCTGGGGTCGTCGGCGCCTGGGATTCCGGCCCCCGCGGTCAGGCCTTCGGCGCCGCCGCCGGCGCGGCGCGGGCCGAGTCCTTTCTGCGGCCGCGCCGGCGGCGGCGCCGGCGCTGCTCGCGCTCGAGCGCCGGCAGCAGGAGCTCGGCCCGCTCCTCGGGGGTCGCGTCCATGAAGCGGCGCCACCAATCGACGAGCTCGATCGGCGCCTCGCCGCTCTCGCCGCGCAGCTGCAGGAAGTCGTAGCTCGCGCGCAGGCGCGGGTGCTCGAGCAGCGCGAACGGCCGCTTGCCCGAGCGGTGCTCGAACCGCGGCTGCAGCGACCAGATCTCCTTCATAGTGGCCGTGAGCCGGCGTGGGATCGCCAGCTTTTCGGTCTGAATGTCGATCACGTCGTCCATCGCGGCGTATAGCGCCTGGATCGTCCGCTCGCTCTTCTTTTCCCGCGCGCGCCAGGCGGCGAGCACCTCGTGCCACAGCAGGGCGGCGAAGAGAAACGCCGGCGAGACCGGCCGGTCCTCGCGGATGCGCTGGTCGGTCTGCGCGAGCGCGAGGTTGACGAATTTTTCGCCGAGCGGCTGCTTCAGGATCACGTCGAGCAACGGCAGCAGCCCGTGGTGCAGCCCCTCGGCGTGCAGGCGATGGATGCAGGCGCTCGCGTGACCGGACAGCAAGAGCTTCAACATCTCGTCGAACACCCGTGCCGGAGGCACGTTCTCGATCAGCGACGCCATCTCGCGGATCGGCGAGCGGGTCTTCGGATCGAGGTGGAATTCGAGCTTCGCGGCGAGGCGCACCGCGCGCAGCATGCGCACCGGATCTTCGCGGAAGCGGGTGCGCGGGTCGCCGATGATGCGCAGCCGCCGCTTCTTCAGGTCGGGCACGCCGCGGTGGTAGTCGAGGACGGTCTCGGTCGCGGGATCGTAGTAGAGCGCGTTCACGGTGAAATCGCGCCGCGCCGCATCTTGCTCGCGGTCGCCCCAGACGTTGTCGCGCAGCACCCGGCCGTGCTCATCGACGACGTGGGTGCGGTCGCGCGGGTCAGTCGCCGCCCCGTTCGCCACGTCGCTCGGGTTCATGGCGCGGAAGGTCGAGACCTCGACCACCTCGTTTTGGAACACCGCATGAACGATCCGGAACCGGCGCCCGATCAGTCGCGACCGCCGCATGACCTTGTGCACCTGCTCCGGCGTCGCATCGGTGGCGACGTCGAAATCCTTCGGCTGCAGCCCGAGCATCAAATCGCGCACCGCGCCCCCGACCACGTAGGCTTGGTGGCCGTGGCTTTGCAGCACCTCGCACACCTTGAGCGCGCCGTAGCTGATCGACTCGCGGCGAATGCCGTGCTCCGCGGCTGGGATGACTTCGGGCGTTTTGCCCGAACCGAGGCGCAGAACGCGGCGGATGAAGCGCTTGATCAAGAGGTCGCGGGAATGAAGACCGGCACTGCGCCGCCGGCTACCGGCTCGAGGCGGCAGCCGTAGAGGGCCTCGAGGTGTACTTGCGTCAGCACTTCTTTGGCCGGCCCCAGTTGGAAGCGGCCCGAATCATACAGCAACAGCGCGTTGCCACAGACCCGCGCCGCCCACAGCGGCTCGTGCAGCGCCATCACGACGGTGTTGCCCGCGCGAGCGAGTTTGGCGACCAGGCGCATCGCCGCGAGCTGGTGCCCGAGGTCAAGATGGGCGAGCGGCTCGTCGAGCAGCCATACCTGCGGCGCCTGCACCAGCAGCTGCGCGAGCCGCGCGCGCTGCCGTTCGCCGCCCGACAGGGTGCGGTAGGGCTGCTCGACATGTGCCGCGAGGTCGAGCTCGGCGAGCGCGCGGCGCGCCGCCGCCTCACCGCCGCCGTCCGCACCGAAGAGCGCGCCTTGGTGCGCCATCCGTCCGAGCATCGCATACTCCACGACGCTGCCCCAGAAGCTTTCGGTCTCGTCTTGCAGCAGGATCCCGACCCGGCGCGCCACGTCGCGCCGCGGGTAGCGCTCGATCGCCTTGCCCGCGAGCGCCACCTCGCCGCCCGCGGCGGGTCGCAAGCCGGCGAGGGCGTGCAGCAGGCTCGACTTGCCGACGCCGTTCGGTCCGAGGACCGCCCAGCACTCGCCAGGCGCGAGCGTGAGGTCGAGGCCGTCGACCAGCGTGCGGCCGGGCACGGTGAGCCGAAGCCGAGCAGCGGCCAGCATCAGCGGCTCCGTGCGAGCAGCGCGAGCAGGACCGGAACGCCGATGAGCGCAGTCACGGCGCCGACCGGAAACTCGAGCGGTGCGGCAGCGGCGCGCGCGAGCGTGTCGGCCGCCGTGAGCAGGGTGCCGCCCGCGACCGCGGCGAGCGGGATGAGCGAGCGGTGGCCGCTGAATCCGGCGAGCCGCAGCGCGTGCGGCACGACGAGCCCCACGAACCCGATGCTGCCCGCGATCAAGACCGCAGCCACCGTCGCGACCGCCGCCGCCAGGAACGCCGCGGTCTGCACCCGGCCGACGGCCACGCCGAGCGAACGCGCCTTGAGCGGCCCGAGGGTCAGCGCGTCAAGCTGATGCGCGAAGCCCTGCGCGCACGCGAGCACGGCGGCCAAAGCGAGCCACGCCGGAAGCGGCTGCTCGGCGCCGGAGAGATCGCCGAGCAGCCAAAAGAGCATTCCATGCAACTGTGCCGCCGGCGCCGCCGCGAGCATCAGACTTACCATCGCACCGCAGCCGGCGCCGAGTGCGACGCCGGTGAGCAGCACGCGGTGGATGTTCCAGCCCGTCAGGCGCACCGCCAGCGCGAGCAGGATCCCGGCCGCGGCACAGGCGCCGGCGAACGCGAGACCCTGCACCGCCCAGTAAGGCAGGCCGAGGAGAATGCCGGCCAGGGCGCCGACCGCCGCCCCGCCGGACACGCCCAGAATCGAAGGATCCGCGAGCGGATTGCGCAGCAGGACTTGCAGCAGCGTCCCGGCGAGCGCGAGCAGCGCACCGCAGGCGAAAGCCGCGGCGGCGCGCGGCATGCGCAGCGACCACACGATCTCGCGGTTCGACTCGTCGCCGCCGCCGGCGAGCGCGTGCAACCATTCGTTGCCGGTCATGCGGACCGACCCGAAGTACAGCGCCGCGGCGAGCGCGATGAGCGCCGCCAGAACGAGCGCCGCGGCGGTCAATGAACGCACGGCGTCAGCGGAGCGAAATGACTTGCCACCCGCGCGAGTGCGCGAGCCGGCGCAGCCGGTCATCGGGGTCGACGGCCACCGGACGGCTCACGCGCTCGAGCAGCGGCAGATCGTTGTGCGAGTCGCTGTAGAACCAGCTCGCGGCGAAGCGCTCGAGCGGCCGCCCCTCGGCGGCGAGCCACTGCTCGACGCGAGCGAGCTTGCCGTCGCGAAAGCACGGCACCCCGGCCACCTTGCCGGTGAACGCGCCGCCGTGGTGCTCGGGCTCGGTCGCGATCAGGTGCTCGATCGCGAACGCGCGCGCGATCGGGGCGGTGATGAAGGAGTTGGTGGCGGTCACGATCGCGCAGAGCGCGCCCGATTGGCGGTGCGCTTGGATGAGCGCGCGCGCGCGCGGCGCGATCATGGGCCGGATTTTGGCGTCCATGAACTCGGCGCGCCAAGCGTCGAGCTGAACCCGCGGGTAGCGCGCGAGCGGGGCAAGCTGGAAATCGAGGAACTCGAAGATATCGAGCGTGCCGGTCTCGTACTGGCGGAAGAACTCGTCGTTTTTCTCCTCGTAGGCGGCGCGGTCGAGGACGCCGCGCTCGATCAGGAACTGCGCCCACTCGTAGTCGCTGTCGCCGGTGAGCAAGGTGTTGTCGAGATCGAAGAGCGCGAGGTCCATGCGCGTCATCGCAGCGCGAGGGCGTCCAGGGCCTCGCGTACCAGCGGCAGCGTGACCGCGCGCTTGTGCGCGAGCGAGTAGCGGTCGAGCGCGTCCAGCACCGCGAGCTGCGTGCCCAGATCGCGGCGCAGTCGGGTGAGGAGATAGGCAACCACCTCGTCGCCCAGCGTCAGCCCGCGCGCGAGCGCATGGCTGCGCAGTGCGGCGCGCTTGTCGGCGTCGCCGAGCGGCGCGAGCTCGAATGCGAGGCCCGACGCGAGGCGCGTGCGCAGGTCCTCGCGCACCGCTGCGAGCTGCGGCGGTGCGCGGCCCGCGGCAACGAACGCGGCGCCGAGGCCGCGCACGGCATTGAAGAGGTCGAAGGCGCGGATCTGCGCGGGCCCATCGAGCGCGTCGATGTCGTCGAGCGCGACGAGCGCGCGGCCGGTGATCGGCGGGAGCTGCGCCGCGGAACGCACCAGCGCCGCCGACTCGCCCCGCGCGCGGGCGGCGCGCACGAACGCCTCGAGCAGATGGCTGCGCCCGCTGCCCGGCTCGCCCCACAGGTAGATGACCGGGTGCGCGCTCGTGCCCGCGGCGAGCGCGCGCAGCGCTTCGACTGCGGCGCGATTGGGCCCCGGCACGAAGTTCTCGAACGTCGGCGCAGGCGGCGGCGCGAGCTCCAGGATGAGCTGATTGGTCACCGCGCGAGCGCTCGCGCGAGCGGCTCGCGCACGGCGGGAGAACGGGGCATTTTCGGTAGAATGCGCTGCACGGCACGTAACTTTAGCGGTAAGCGTCGCGCCACTTCAACTACAACCTTGACTGCACCCATCGATTCGCTTTCCTACCGCGACGCCGGCGTGGACATCGGGGCGGGCGACGCGCTGGTCGAGGCGATCAAGCCGTTCGCGCAACGCACGCTGCGCCCCGAGGTCCTGGCCGGGATCGGCGGCTTCGGCGCGCTGGTGGAGCTGCCCAAGCGCTACCGGGAGCCGGTCCTCGTGTCCGGCACCGACGGCGTCGGCACCAAGCTCAAGCTCGCATTCGCGCTCGGCCGCCACGACAGCGTGGGCATCGACCTGGTCGCGATGAGCGCGAACGACGTGCTGGTGCAGGGCGCGGAGCCGCTGTTCTTCCTCGACTATTTCGCCTGCGGCAAGCTCGATGTTGGCGTCGCGACGCAGGTGATCAAGGGTATCGCCGCGGGGTGCGAGCTCGCGGGCTGCGCGCTGATCGGCGGCGAGACGGCCGAGATGCCCGGCATGTATCCCGCGGGCGAGTACGATCTTGCGGGCTTCTGCGTCGGCGTGGTCGAGAAGGGCGCGGTGATCGACGGCCGCGACATCGCGCCCGGCGATGCGGTGCTCGGCTTGGCCTCCAGCGGCGCCCATTCGAACGGCTATTCCCTGATCCGCCGCATCCTCGATCGAGCGCGGCCCGATCTCGCGGCCGACTTCCACGGCCGGCCCCTGGCCGACGTGCTGATGGCGCCGACGCGGATCTATGTGCGGCCGGTGCTCGCCCTGCTTCGCGCGCTGCGCGTGAAGGGGCTCGCGCACATCACCGGCGGCGGGCTGCTCGAAAACGTCCCGCGCATCCTGCCCGAGCGCGTGCGCGCCGCGCTCGATCAATCGGCGTGGCCAACGCCGGCGCTGTTTCGCTGGCTGCAGCGCGAGGGCAATGTCGCGGCGAGCGAGATGCAGCGCACGTTCAACTGCGGCATCGGCCTGGTGCTCGTGGTCGCCGACGCCGATGCGGACCGGGCGCTGCGCGTCTTGCAGGATGCGGGCGAGGTCGCCTATCGCATCGGTGCGATCGAGCCGCGCACCGGCGAATCGCCGCAGACCGTTGTCGTGTGATCGCGCCGGCTGAACGGTGCAATGAGCGAAATTCGCGCGCTGCTCGTCGACGATCACGCGCTGGTGCGCGCCGGCCTGCGCACCCTCCTCGAGAGCATCGACGGCGTGGCGGTGGTCGCGGAAGCGGGCAACGGCGAAGAGGCGCTGCAGCTCGCCGCCGACCTGCGGCCGGACCTGGTGGTGATGGACATCGCGATGCCGCGGCTGAGCGGCCTGGACGCCGCAGTGCGCATCCGCGAGGCGCTTCCCGGCACGCGCGTGCTGATCCTGTCGATGCACGCGAGCGATGACTACGTGCGCCGCGCCCTGCGCTCGGGCGCCGCCGGTTACCTACTGAAGGATGCAGCCGCGGTCGAACTCGAACTCGCGGTGCGGGCGGTCATGCGCGGCGAAACCTACCTCAGTCCGCGCGTGTCGACGCAGGTCGTCGATCAGTACGTCCGCGGCCCGGGTGTGCCGCAAGGTCCGATCGACAGCCTGACCCCGCGCCAGCGCGAGATCCTCGAGCTGATCGCCAAGGGTCGCTCCACCAAGCAGATTGCCCACCAGCTCGGCTTGAGCGTGAAGACCGTCGAGACCCACCGCGCGCAGCTGATGGAGCGCCTCGGCTTGCGCGATGTCGCGAGCTTGGTTCGTCTCGCCATTCGCGCCGGGCTGGTCGCCTCCGACGAATAGCCGCCGCCTGCGGGCGGCGCGCTCGCGGTCAGGACCGCTTGGCCCGCGCCACCACCACGCGGCCGCGACCAGCCGCCTTCGCCGCATACAGCGCCGCGTCGGCCTCGGCCATGAGTTCCGCCGGGCCCATTGCGGCGCCGAGCTCGGCCAGGCCAAAGGTCCCCGAGATGCGGAACCGGCCGCTGTCGCCCTCGATGTCGGTCTCGCGCAGTCGCGCGAGCACCCGTTCGAGCGCGATCGTCGCGGCCCGCGCGGACGTGCCCGGGAAGAGCATGCAGAACTCATCGCCGCCCACGCGCGCGATCACGTCCTCGGTCCGCAGCGTACGGGCGAGCGCGCCGACGAAAGCGATCAGCGCGCGGTCCCCGCCGGCGTGGCCCTGGCGATCGTTGACGCCCTTGAAGTGGTCGAGGTCGGCGAGCGCGATCGCGAGCGGCTGGCGGAAGCGGCGCGCGCGGCTCACCTCGGCCGCGAGCCGACCGTCGAAGTAGCGCCGGTTGAAGGCGCCGGTGAGCGGATCCACCGTCGCCTGACGCTCGAGCTCGTCGTGGCGACGCTTGCGTGAGGTAATGTCGGCAAAGGAGCAGACCACCGTCGCGACGCTGCGGCTGTCCGGATCGAGGACGGCGCGGGTGCTGAGCGCGAGCCAGCGCGTCTCCCCGGCCGGCGTTTGCACGGTCATCTCGACGCTCGAGCGAGGGTTGCCGTCGAGCAACGTGCTCATCGCGGGATGGATCGGGTGCAGTGCGGTGCCCGCGGCCTCGGCGGCGTCGCCCCAGATCCAGCGGCGCACGTCCGCCTCCGAGCCGAGGAGCGCGGCCGCGCTGTGGTTGAGCGCGATGACCCGCCCGCGTTCATCGAGTAGGACCACGCCCTCTTCGAGCGCCTCGGTGAGCGCGCGCCAGCAGCGCTCCACGCGCTCCAGATCGCCCCTGGTGCGGGCGAGTTCGCGCACTGCGAACGCGAGCTCGATGTTGTCCTGGGCCGGGTCGAGGGCGCGTTCCGACGGCGCGCGCGCGGAGGATTCGGAAAACTCGCTCATGGACCGACGATTGTTGGCCGGCTGGTCGGGAAAAGCAATCGGGCAATGCGGCGCGGGTCGATGCGGGAAGCCCGCTGCGGGGCGGCGCGGCGGGAACCCCAGACCTTGACTTCCGCGCCGTGGCTCAAACGCGGCGCTCGCGGGGACGGTTTCGGCGAGGATTCCGCACGTTGGGCTGGCCGGAGGTTCCTGGGACTCGCGCTCGCGCCGCGGCGCGCCGGAAGGTAGAATTCCGCGCCCGTCGCGCGCGCCATGTCACCGCCGTCCTTCGTACACCTCCGGCTCCACAGCGAATTCTCGATCGTTGACGGCATCGTGCGTCTCGACGACGCGGTCGCCGCCGCCGCCGCCGACCGGATGGGCGCGCTCGCGCTCACCGACCTCGCCAATGTGTTCGGCATGGTCAAGTTCTACCGCGGCGCGCGTGCGGCAGGCGTGAAGCCGATCATCGGCTGCGACGTCTGGATCACGAACGAGTCCGGGCGCGACAAGCCGTATCGCCTGCTCGTGCTCGTGCGTTCGCGGGCCGGCTACCTGCGCTTGTGCGACCTGTTGACCGCGGCGTTTCTCACCAACCAGCATCGCGGCCGCCCGGAGATCCGCCGCCGCTGGCTGGCCGAGGGCGGCACGCAAGGCCTGATCGGGCTTTCCGGCGCGATGGCGGGCGACGTCGGCGCGGCGCTGCTCGCCGACAATCCCGCCGCGGCGGAGAGATTGGGCCGCGAATGGGCGAGCCTCTTTCCCGGGGCGTACTACGTCGAGGTCCAGCGCGCGGGTCACCCGCACACCGAGCGCTTCGTCGATGCGTCGGTGCGGCTCGCCGGGCGCCTCGGGTTGCCGGTGGTGGCGACTCATCCGGTCCAATTTCTGCGGCGCAAGGACTTCAAGGCGCACGAGGCGCGCGTGTGCATCGCCCACGGCTATGTCCTGGGCGATCAACGGCGACCGCGCGCATTCACGGCGGAGAGCTACTTCAAGACCCAGGCCGAGATGGCGCAGCTCTTCGCCGACCTGCCGGAGGCGCTCGCGAACGCGGTGGAAGTGGCGAAGCGCTGCAACCTCACCCTCGATCTCGGCCGCTCGCAGCTGCCCGATTTCCCGACCCCGGCCGGCACGACCTTGGAGCAGCATCTCGCCGCGACCGCGGAGGCCGGCCTCGCGCGGCGGCTCGATGTGCTCTACCCGGACGCCGCGGCCCGCGCACGGGCGCTGCCGCGCTACCGCGAGCGGCTCGCGTTCGAGACCAAGACCATCATCCAGATGGGCTTTGCCGGCTATTTCCTGATCGTCGCCGACTTCATCGATTGGGCGAAGTCGAACGGCGTGCCGGTCGGACCCGGGCGCGGCTCCGGCGCGGGCTCGCTCGTCGCCTACGCGCTCGGCATCACCGGCTTGGACCCGCTCCGCTACGACCTGCTGTTCGAGCGCTTCCTCAATCCCGAGCGCGTGTCGATGCCGGACTTCGATATCGATTTCTGCCAGGACGGGCGCGACCGCGTCATCGACTACGTGAAGCAGAAGTTCGGCGCCGAATCGGTGTCGCAGATCGTCACGTTCGGGACGATGGCGGCGAAGGCCGTGGTGCGCGACGTCGGGCGCGTGATGGAGTGGACCTACACGCGCGCGGACGAGCTGGCGAAGCTGATCCCGTTCCAGCCGGGCAAGCTGATCACGCTCCGGACGGCGCGCGACATGGAGCCGCGCCTGAAGGAGCGCGAGCAGAACGAGGAGGACGTGCGCGAGCTGCTCGCGCTCGCCGAGGAGCTGGAGGGCCTCACGCGCAACGTCGGGATGCACGCCGGCGGCGTGCTCATTGCGCCTGGCAAGCTCACCGACTTCTGTCCGCTCTACAGCGCGAGCGGCGCCCAGAGCGCAGTGTCCCAGCTCGACAAGGACGACGTCGAGGCGATCGGGCTGGTGAAGTTCGACTTCCTCGGGCTCACCACGCTCACCGTCCTCGATTGGACGCTGGGCCGCGTGCGGCAGCTCGACCCCGCGTTCGGGATGTCGCTCGAGACGCTGCCGCTGGATGACGCGGACACCTATCGGATATTCGCGACCGGCAACACCACCGCCGTGTTTCAGTTCGAATCGCGCGGGATGCGCGATCTGGTGAAGCGCGCGCAGCCCGACCGGTTCGAAGACCTGATCGCGCTGGTCGCGCTCTACCGCCCGGGGCCGATGGATCTCATCCCGGAATTTGTCGAGCGCAAGCACGGCAAGCGCGTCGCCTACCTCGATCCGCGCCTGGAGCCGATCCTCGGGCCGACCTACGGCATCATGGTCTATCAGGAGCAGGTGATGCAGATCGCGCAGGCGATCGGCGGGTACACGCTCGGCGCGGCGGACCTGCTGCGGCGGGCGATGGGCAAGAAGCTGCCCGAGGAAATGGCGAAGCACCGCGACATCTTCGTCTCCGGCGCCGGCCGCAACGGCGTGGCGGCGCGGAAGGCGAACGAGCTGTTTGACCTGATGGAGAAGTTCGCCGGCTACGGCTTCAACAAGTCGCACGCGGCGGCGTACGCGCTCGTCGCCTACCAGACCGCCTACATGAAGGCCCACCACGCGGCGGCGTTCATGGCAGCGAACCTGTCGGCGGTGATGGACGACACCGACAAGGTGCAGCAGTTCTATTTGGATGCGGTCGCGAACGGGCTCAAGGTGCTGCCGCCGGACATCAATTCATCCGACTACCGGTTCGTGCCGGTGGACGCGGGCACCATACGCTATGGCCTCGGCGCCGTGAAGGGAACGGGCGAGTCCGCGGTCGGCGCGATAGTCCAGGCGCGCACTGCGGGCGGGCCGTTCCGGGACTTGTTCGATTTCTGCGTCCGGGTCGACAAGCGCGTCGTCAATCGCCGCACAGTCGAGGCGCTGGTGCGCGCCGGGGCGTTCGACGCGCTCGGTGCGCACCGCGCGCGGCTTGCGGCGTCGGTGGGGATCGCATTCGAGGCCGCGGAGCAGGCGGTCCGCGACGCGCAGCAGGTCAGCCTCTTCGGCGAGGTGGGGGACGCGCGCGGCGAGCGCCCGGCCGACGTCGACGCGCCGCGCTGGGACGAGCGCCAGCGGCTCGCCGAGGAAAAGGCCGCGCTGGGGTTCTACCTGTCGGGACACCCGTTCGGCGCCTATCGCCGCGAGTTCGCGCCGTTCGTGCGCGTGCCGCTCGCCGAGCTGCAGCCGCGGGCCGAGCTGCAAATGCTCGCCGGCATGGTCGCGTCGGTCCGCACCGCGATGACCCGACGCGGGAAGATGGCGGCCCTCATGCTGGACGACGGCACCGGGCAGATCGAGGTGTCCATCTACAACGAGCTGTGGGAGGCGAGCCGCGAGCTCGTCAAGGACGACCGGCCGCTGGTGGTGCAGGGAAAGGTCTCCAAGGACGAGTTCACCGGCGGCCTGCGAGTGGTGGCCGATACACTCCTCGACCTGGCCGGCGCGCGCGCCCGGTTCGCGCGCTCGCTCAAGCTGTCGCTGAACGGCGATGCGTGGGCCGGCGGCCCGGTGGCGGCAACCAAGCTGCGCGAGCTGCTCGCGCCCTACCGCAACGGCACGTGCCCGGTGCGGGTGTGCTATCAAAGCGGCGCCGCGGTCGCCGAGCTGCGCCTCGGCGACGACTGGCGCGTGACGCCCGATGACGCGCTCATCGACGCGCTCGCCGACTGGCTCAAGCCGGAGAACGTCGAGGTCCTCTACAGCTAGGCCTTTAGACCGATTGCGCGCCATCGCCGCGCGCGCTTAACGTTGGCGGTTGAATTGGAACGGGAGGGGACAATGCCTAAACGCGCTTTGGTGCTCTCTGGCGGGGGCGCCCGCGGAGCGTTTCAGATCGGGATGCTGAAAGGCCTGGTCGCGACCATCCCCGATCTGGATTTCGACATCATCCACGGCGTGAGCGCCGGCGCCGTCAACGCCGCGTTCCTCGCCCAAGCGCCGCTCGGCGCGGCGCAGTTCGCGCAGCAGGTGGCGGCGCTCGAGAGGTTCTGGACCGAAAAGATCGTCGGGAACGACGCCGTCTACAAGGAGCGCCTAGGGGGGGAGGTGGCGGCGCTGGTCGCCGCCGACAGCCTGTACGACACGGCGCCGATGCGCGCGCTCCTCACGCAGGCGGTGGACGTGAACAAGATCCGCAACTCGGGCCGGGATTTCGAGGTGGGCGCGGTGTCGCTGCTGAGCGGGGCCTACATCGAGGTGCGGGTGGATCCCGCCGGCAGCGAGCCGCAGGATCATTTCATCACGCGGGTCATGGCCTCGGCGGCGCTGCCCCCGGTGTTCCCGCCGCAATGGACCGACGGCGATTTCCTGGTCGACGGCGGCATGCGCAACATCACCCCGCTCGGTAGCGCGATCAATCGCGGCGCCGAGGAGATTTTCGCGCTGCTCACGAGTCGCGTCGTGAAGGAGGACGGCGAGCTGCCCAGCAACTCGATCGAAGCAATGGGCGCCGACCAGTGGCGCAACAACGCGCTCGGCACGAAGGTGAAGATGATGGACGTTTTCGGCCGGTCTTACTCGATCCTCATGGACGAGGTATATCTCGAGGACATCAAGCGCACGCAGAAGTTGAACGTCTACGCGCGCGCGATCGAGCAGCTCCTCCCGGCTACTGCCGCGGCGCGCCGCGGCGACCCGGCGCTCGACGGCGTGCTGAAGGCGCTCGAGGGGCTCAGCAAGCGCCGCCTGCGCTTGCACGTGATCGGTCCGGACAGTTTCTTCGATCCCGGGGGCGAGCGCGGGAAGAAGGATCTCGCGATCAATTTCAATGCGGACCTGATCCGCAACGCGATCGCCGCCGGCGAACGGGTCGGGCGCGACCGATCGACGTGGCTATGGACCCCGGAGGACGACGATCGCGAGCTCGCCAAAGCGGCGAGCGGCCGGTGAGCGCGGCTTCCGCTCGGATTCATACCGCCGTGGCCTCGATCACCTGCCATGGCGAAGCCGTCTCGATCACTCGATCGAGGTGCAGGCCCGCTCGATGGAGCAACTCGCCAATTTGCTTTGCGGTGCGCTCTCTCCCTGGTAACAGCACGAGCATATTCAAATCCATGAGCGGCGCGTAGCTGGGGCGACCATCTTCCGGGATCACGCCCTCCACCAGGACAACCTGCCCGTTCTTCCGCAGCGCCCGCCTGCAGTTGGCAAGTATTCGGATGCCTTGTTCGTCGTTCCAATCGTGAATGATGTACTTGAGGATGCGAATGTCGGCTTGCGGAACGGCCTCGAGGAAGTCGCCTGCCACGACTCGACATCGCGACGAAAGTCCGCGCTCGGCAAGAAACGTCTTGGCCCTCGGCGCCGCTTCTGCACGCTCGAGAATTGTCCCCTGCAGGGAGGGATTTTTCTCCAGCAGTGCCGCGATTAGGGTCCCGGATGCTCCGCCGACATCGACTACATGATTTGCGGCGGAAGTATCGAGCACCCGCGCAACTTCGTGAGCCACCAGTGCGGATGAATTGGACATCGCGCCGGTAAAGACGGCACCTTCGGCGGGATTGTCGGCGTAGTAGTCGAAGAGCTCCTGACCGAGTGCGGCTGGCGTTTGGCGCTTACCTTGCCGCACCGCTTCGACCAACCGCCCCCACGGCAGCCAGTGGCCGGGGGCGGTCAATGCTATGGCCGCATCGCGCATCGAGCCCGGCACGTTCGATCTCAGCGTCTCTCCGAGCGGGGTGAGGCTGAAGCGACCATCGGTCATCGCCGATACAACGCCAACAGTCGCCGATGCACGGAGAAGCCGATAGATAGCTTGCGGCTCGCACTCGATGGCTTTGGCGAGCTCTTCGGAATCGAGTGGTCCGTTGGCCAGGTGGTCCGGAATCCCCAGCTGAGCGAGCGTCCCGACGACTTGGCTGACCCAATAACCCCTGATCAGCTGGATCACCCGTTCGGTGTTTGGATCAGCCACTGTGTCCCCTCATCCGTGCGGCCGTTGTGGATCAGCGCAAGACCGTAACGTGCGTCGGCGAAGTTCGGGTTCAGCTCGAGCGCGCGTGCGCCAGGACCGTGGGCCAGGCATTTCGGTGCGCCGCTCGACAAGGTGCTCCGGCCGTTCAACGTGTCGTATGGGGCGTGACTACCCCGCCTCTGGTTGCGCGAGGGCTCGGGTGGGTCCCGCGTCGCCCGCGCATTTGCGCTACTTGGCCACCTCCTTGATCTTGTCAACGATCTCCGGATTGGCGAGGGTGGACACGTCGCCAGGATCCTGGCGATTTGAGATCGCGGCGAGCACCCGGCGCATGATCTTCCCGGAGCGCGTCTTGGGCATGTCGGGAACGATGATTACCCGATGCGGCCTCGCGATCGCGCCGATCCCGGAAACCACCGCCGCCGACACCCGGTTCGCGATCTCCGCGGACGCGGCCAGGCCCGGCCTCAACGCCACGTAGAGGTCGGGAACCTTGCCTTTGATCTCGTCGGCCACCGGGACGACCGCCGCTTCCATGACCTCGGGCACGACTAGCGCGGCCGACTCGATCTCCTTGGTGCCGAGGCGATGGCCGGCTACGTTGATCACGTCGTCGATGCGCCCGAGGATCCGGTAGTAGCCATCCGCGGCCTGCACAGCGCCATCGCCCGCCATGTACGGCCAGTCGCGCCAGTCCTTGCTCTTCGAATTCTTGCAGTAGCGCGAGTAGTACTGCCGGACGTAGCGGTCCGGGTCCTTCCAGATGGTCTGGAAGCTGCCGGGCCACGGATTGCGGATGCAGATGTTGCCCGCCCTGCCCGAACCGGCCGGCAGCTCCTTGCCCTCGTCGTCGTAGATCACCGGGTGGATGCCGGGAATTCCGGGACCCGCGCTGCCGGGCTTCATCTTGTGCAGTGCCGGCACAGTACTGCAGAGAAAGCCCCCGTTTTCCGTCTGCCACCAGGTGTCCACGATCACCGCCTCGCCCTTGCCGACCACCCTGTGGTACCACTTCCAAACGGCGGGTTCGATCGGCTCGCCAACGGTCGTCATGTGTTTGAAGTGGTGGTTGTACTTCGCGGGCTCCTCGGGTCCGTCGCGCCGCAGCGCGCGGATCGCCGTAGGCGACGTGTGGAAGATGTTGACGTCGAGCTCCTCGGCGATGCGCCAGGGCCGACCGGCGTCGGGATGGGTCGGCACGCCCTCGTAGACCACGGAAGAGGCAGCAAGTGCAAGCGGGCCGTAGACGATGTAGGAGTGGCCCGTGATCCAGCCGATGTCCGCCATGCACCAATACACATCCTCGGGATGGATGTCCTGGATGTGCTTGGAGGTCCAGGTGACATAGGCGAGGTAGCCGCCGATGGAGTGCTGGCAGCCTTTGGGCCGCCCTGTGGTACCGCTCGTGTACATGAGGAAAAGCGGCGCCTCGGCAGGCATCTGTACGGGCTCGACACGCTTGCCGCGGAAGTTGCGGAGCAGATCGTTGACGATGACGTCGCGTCCTTCCACGAGCTTCGCAGGGCTCGAATACCTGCCCGGATGGCGCTGCCAGACCAGCACCTTGTCGACCTTTTGGCCGTCCTTCGCGGCCTCATTGACGGCGATATCCGCCTTTTCCTTGTGGTCGAGCAACTTGCCGGCGCGGTAGTAGGCGTCCATGGTGATCAGGACGCGGCTTTCAGAATCCGAGACGCGGTCGGCGCAGGCCTTGCCGCTGAATCCGCTGAACACCTGCGAGTGAATGACGCCGAGCCGCGCGCAGGCGAGCATGCTGATGGGTAGCTCTGCCACCATCGGCATATGCAGTGTCACCCGGTCGCCCGCCTTCAGGCCGCAAGAGTCGCGCAACAGAGCTGCGAACTCGTTGACGCGGACAAAAAGCTCCTGGTAGGTGAGGTGCTGGATCGCTTCGCTTTCCGGCTCGGGCACAAAATGGATCGCGGTCTTGTTCTTGTGCCTGGCAAGGTTGCGATCGACGCAGTTGTAGCACGCGTTGATCCTGCCGCCGACGAACCAGCGCCAGAATGGGGGATTGCCGGTATCGAGCGTCTGGTCCCAGCGCTTGAACCAGTCGAGGAGCTCGGCGAATTCTCGGAAGCACTCGGGAAACTTGTCGAGGGAAAAACGCCCGAACACCCCGGTATCGGTCAAATTGGCCTGGGCGAGGAACTTTTCCGGGGCCAAAAAATAGTCCTCCTCCGGCCAATGCACTGCAATCTGCGCCTCGGAAATATCGGCGGTCTGCTGCTCCGCGGCATGGCGCGGCGACTTGTCTTCTGACACGATGGTTCCTCCTTTGATCGTCCGTCACTCCGATCCAGGCCGTTTCGGGCCTACCCGCGGCAAACGGAGGCGGCGGCGCGCCGTCCTGCCGCCACTCGGCGCGCCAGTCGCGATGAGTGAAACGGCGTAGATGGTGGACGCCATATTAGGTCCGGGGCTCGTGAATTGCCAAGAAAAGCGCACATAAGGGTTGACCCAATCTTTTGGGCATCTTGTGACTTTCAACCCGCACTTGACATCCTCCGCCCACGGCTACAGCGGGCTGAAGCCGGGACATTCCTAGACACGACCCCGCTAAAGACTTGCTTGCGGGTCAGTTATGACCTAGTTTTTCATTAGGGCGCAACAGTACAGAGGAAGGAGAATCTGGCATGGATCTTCTCGTGGAACGTGTGGATGTTTGGGCGGCGACCATCCAAGACAGGCCGGGCGGCCTGGCGGAGGTGCTGGCTACTCTGCGGGAAGCGGGGGCAGACCTGCAATTCATCATTGCGCGGCGTGCCCCGCAGAAACCTGGGACTGGTGTCGTGTTCGTCACGCCGCTGCAGGGTGACGGGGAAATCCGTGCGGCCGCACAAGTGGGTTTCAACGTCACCCAAAGCGTTCACTCCGTTCGGGTCACGGGACCGGACCGGCCGGGCATCGCCGCGGAGTTGACTCAGAAGCTTGCTGACGGGGGAATTAACCTCCGCGGGTTCTCGGCCTCCGTGATCGGCAGACAGTTTGTGGCCTACGCGGCGGCGGACTCGCTGGCCGATGCCAAGAAGGCGATAGAAATCCTGGAGAAGGCCTGAAACACTCTGTCGAGCGGTGCTCGTGGCGTTGGTGAAGCTGCAAGCGGCTCGCCATGGTTTGTCTGGTCCGGGGCTCCTAGGTTTGCGGCGGTGGCGGTGCTGACCATTTTGGCGAGGCGCGGAGATTCTTTGCCCTGTTCTGCCTCGATAACCTTGGCCTCGCCATGCTCCGTCGGGTCGAGGTTTGGATTCATTGCGAAGCACTGGGGGAATCTGGCCCGTGCAGCCTACGTGCCAGGGTGCTCGACGTATCGCACCGTGGCTTCTACATGCGTAGAATTTGTGTGCGCTGGCTGGAACACCTCGGGGAACGGCGGGTAGCTGCTGCGCTCGTTGTCTGATCGGCTGTGAGGGCGGTGCCGAAAACTCCCGCTCGGCTCTCGGGCAAAGAGGAGGACTTCATGAAACAGCTGACTGCGATCATCAAGCCGCACAAACTCAACGACGTGCGCGAAGCCCTGTCCGCGTTGGGTGTGCAGGGACTCACCGTTACAGAAGTGAAAGGCTTCGGCCGGCAAAAAGGACACACCGAGATTTATCGCGGTGCGGAATACGAGGTCAATTTCCTGCCGAAGGTGAAAATCGAAGCGGCCATGAAAGACGACTTGGTCGAGCCGGCGATCGAGGCCATCTCAAAGGCGGCTGGTACCGGCAAGATCGGGGATGGGAAGATCTTTGTCTACGATCTGGAACAAGTCATCCGCATCCGCACCGGTGAATCCGGTGCCGAAGCGCTCTAAGGGGAGGCAATGAAGAAACTCATCGCGCTGGTTGCCATACTCGCGGCTTCATTTATCACTACTGCCGTCACCGCCCAAGACAAGTCCGCGACCGAAGCAAAGCCCGCTGAGTCGAAGGCGACCGAGGCCTCACCCGCCGCGGCGGCGCCCGCAGCGCCCGCTCCTGCGGCTGCACCCGCGCCGACGAAACCCGAGCTGGTTGATACCTCAAAGATCAACTCCGGGGATACGGCGTGGATGCTCGCCTCCATGGCGCTGGTGCTGATGATGACGATCCCCGGCGTGGCGCTGTTCTACGGCGGCATGGTGCGAAAAAAGAACGTGCTCGGGACGGTGATGCAGAGCTTTGCCATCACCTGCCTCGTGACGGTGCTTGGGTGATTGTCGGCTACAGCCTGGCATTTACGCCGGGTTCGCCCTATATCGGCAGCCTCGACCGGCTGTTCTTGAATGGAATGTCCTTCATGAAGGACGCGAACAAGATCACCGTCAGCCACCTTGCGCCCACGATACCGGAGTCCGTATACATGGCGTTTCAGATGACCTTTGCGATCATCACGCCGGCGCTAATCGCCGGTGGCTTTGCTGATCGCATGAAGTTCTCGGCGATGCTCTGGTTCATGGGCCTGTGGTCGGTGCTCATCTACTCGACGGTCGCGCACATGATGTGGGAGTCCACGAGCGGCTATTTCGCCACCATGGGCATCCTCGACTTTGCTGGCGGCACGGTCGTTCACATCAACTCTGGCATCGCCGCACTGGTGTGTGCCCTGGTGCTCGGCAAGCGCGTAGGTACGGCAAGGACGCAATGCCGCCGCACAACCTGACGTTCACCGTGACCGGCGCTGCATTGCTGTGGGTGGGCTGGTTCGGCTTTAACGCCGGTTCCGCAGTGGCCGCGGACGGACGCGCCGGGATGGCGATGACCGTAACGCAGCTCGCCACCGCTACAGCTGCCCTGGCATGGATGTCCAGTGAATGGATGGTGAAGGGCAAAGCGTCGGTACTGGGCATCGCCTCCGGGGCGGTGGCAGGCCTAGTCGCGATCACCCCGGCCTCCGGTTTCGTGGGGGTAACGGGGGCGTTCGTCATCGGCATCGCCGCCGGGGTACTTTGCTTCATCGCGGCGACGTCTGTAAAGAAGATGTTCGGTTACGACGACTCGCTCGACGCCTTCGGCGTGCACTGTATCGGGGGAATTGTCGGCGCGCTGCTTACCGGCGTGTTCAACGTCAAGGACATCAGCGGGGTCGACGGCAGCCTCCTGACCCAGTTCTATGGCGTGCTGGCTACCCTGTTGATCAGCGGCGTCGGCAGCTTCATCATCCTCAAAGTAATCGACCTGACCATTGGCCTGCGCGTCACCGAGGAAGAGGAGCGCGAAGGTCTCGACCTCAGCCTGCATGGCGAGCGGGTCGAATAACGCGACGGAAGGAGATCAACCCGCAATTCGCGTACCAAATTCGGTCAAGAGGGGGGTGAGCCTCGAAGGCCTGCTGCTGCTCCGAAGGTCCCTGGCGGGGTCGGGAAAGCGCGGACCGGGCGTTCTTACCTTAACTGGTCGGGCGCCAATCGAATCCCGTGTGTCCCACGTCGTTCGTTTCCGTCACTCCGACCTCGGTCACCCGCGCGCCGGGCGGTCCTTTCTTTGCCCAGTCGATGATAGCAGCGACCGCGGCCGCATCGCCGCCGACGACTGCCTCGACCGCGCCGTCGCGTCGGTTCCGCACCCAGCCCGTCACGCCGAGGCGTCGCGCCTCGTCGGCCATCGAGGCCCGGTAGCCCACGCCCTGGACGCGCCCGCGAATCACGAGATGCTTCGCCATAGTTGCCGGTGTGGGGGAAGGAATCGGTGCGAGTTTTCGGCGCCTCGGATAGATTGTCAACGGCGCGGTCTATCCGCTACGGAGGAACAACGTGAAAGTGCTGCAGTGGCTCGCCGGAATCGCCGTGCTTGCGCTCGCGGGCGCAGCGTTCGCGCAGGACAAGGTCGTCTACCACTTCGACGCCGGGCTTGACCAGGCCACCAAGGGGTTGCGCAACATCCGCAACCACTTGGAAGTGGACCCGACGGCGAAAATCGTCGTCGTCGCGCATGCGAGTGGCGTCGACTTCCTGATGAACGGCGCCCAGGACCAGAACGGCAATCCGTATAGCGTCACGGTCGAGCAGCTGCAGGAGCAAGGCGTGGAGTTCCAGGTTTGCGAGATAACGCTGCGCAGCCGCAAGCTCGACAAGAAGCAGTTCATCCCCGAGGTGAGCTACGTGCCCTCGGGGGTCGTGCAGATCACCAAGCTGCAGCAAAAGGCGGGGTACGCATACCTCAAGCCGTAGGCCCGACGCTTCGCGTCAGCGCGCAAACGCCGCGTAGGTCGCCTCGCTGCGCAGCGTCGCAATCGTTGCGCCGCAGATCGCGACCACCGGGATCAGTATGACCAGGACCCCGGCGATCGCCGCGATCCAATTCACGCGTTCGGCGGCGCTCTGCCGCTGCAGCGCGACGAGCCGGGACGTGACCGACAGCGCGGTGAGCCCGATCAGCGTCCAGCAGAAGAATTCGAGCAGGTGCCGCCCCCACAGCTCGCGCTGCAGCACGCCGATGCCCCCGGCGAGTCCCAGCGTCCAGATCGCGAAGAGGGCGATGTCGTTCCAGGCGGTTCGCGCGAGCCATCCGCGCTCGGCCTCGCCCGCCCGGTGCATCATCACGATCAGCAGCGCGCCGACCGCGAGCGCGAGCAGGCTCGCGACGGTGAAGAACCAGCCTATGAACCGCAGCGGCAGGAGTTCCACGCTCCGCCCGTGGCGCGTCAGCCGCGACCGCGCGCCGTGATCGCGGCGAGGATGCCCTGCACGAGCGCGGTCGGTGTCGGCGGGCAGCCGGGCACCGCCACGTCGACCGGGATCACGTTCGCGACCCGCCCGCAGCTCGCGTAGCTCTCGCCGAAGACGCCGCCGGTGCAGCCGCAATCCCCGACGGCGACGACGAGCTTCGGCTCCGGCACGGCATCGTACGTGCGCTTGAGCGCCGTCTCCATGTTGCGGGACACCGGGCCCGTGACGAGCAGCAGGTCCGCGTGGCGCGGGCTCGCGACGAACTTGATGCCGAGGCGCTCGACGTTGTAATAGGGGTTGTTCAGCATGTTGATTTCGAGCTCGCAGCCGTTGCACGATCCGGCATCGACGTGGCGGATTGCGAGCGATCCGCCAAACAGGGCGAGGACCTCTTCGCGCAGACGCTGTTCGGCGACGCGTAACCCGGGGTCCGGGCGCGGCGCCGCTTCGGTCTTGATGCCGGTGATGGCAATCTGCTTGAGTAGCTTGAGCATTGCTGTCGGCTACGCGCTATAGATCGTGCCCGCTGTAGGACAGGTTGAACGACTTGTTGATCAGCGGAAAGTCGGGGACGATGTTGCCGATGATCGCGTGCTCGAGTGCCGGCCAGTTCTGCCACGACGGATCGTGCGCATGGCAGCGGCGGATGACCCCGTCGTCGGACTCGATCGCGATCAGCACCTCGCCACGCCAGCCCTCCACCCAGCCGAGGCCTCGCCCGGGGCCGCTGATCGGGCTCGGCGGCGCGCTCACCTCGCCGAGCGGCAACCGTTCCGCGATCGCTTGCAGCAGGCGCAGCGATTCGAACAGCTCGTCGAAGCGCACGGTGACGCGCGCCGCGACGTCGCCCGCGGACTGAACGCCGATCCGGACCTCGAGGCGATCGTAGGGCTCGAACGCGGGCTTCACGCGCGCGTCGAACGGCTGCCCGCTCGCTCGTGCCGCAAGGCCGACGACGCCGAGCTGCTTCGCGAGCGCGGGCTCGAGCTGGCCGCACGTGAGGAACCGATCCTGCAGCCCGGCATGGTCGTCGTAGATGTCCTTCAGCACTCCCACTTCGTGGGCGAGGACTTCGCATTGCGCGGCGAGTTCATCGCAGCCGTGGCGTCCGATGTTGCGCGCGACGCCGCCGGGGATCACGTAGTCCATCAGGTAGCGGTGACCGAAGAGCTTGGCGTTCAGCCGCAGCACGTCCTCCTTGAGACGCATGAACTGCGCCAGCCCGAACGCGAGGCCGCCGTCGTTGCCGAGAGCGCCGAGGTCGCCGAGGTGATTCGCAACGCGCTCGCGCTCGAGCGCCGCGGCGCGCAGCCACAACGCGCGCACCGGCGGGGTTGCGCCGGCGATACCCTCCACCGCCATCGCATACGCCCACGCGTAGGCCACCGTGCTGTCGCCGGAGATGCGCCCGGCGAGGTCGGCCGCGGCGAGGAGGGCGCGGCCTTCGAACCGCTTCTCGATCGCCTTGTGCTTGTAGCCAAGCCGTTCCTCGAGCCGCAGGACCTTCTCGCCGACGATCGAGAAGCGGAAATGCCCCGGCTCGATCGTGCCGGCATGCACCGGGCCGACCGGGATTTCGTGCACACCGTCGCCGGCCACCGTCACAAACGGATAGTCCTCGATCGTCGTGCCGTACCAATTCTGGATGCCGAATTCCCGGCGCAGCGGGAACACGTCGGCCGGCCAGGCCGCGTGGCGCAGCCATGGTCGCCGATCGCCGGTGGCGGTCCGCAGGCCGAGCAGATCGTGCGCCGCACGCTGCATCCGGCCGGCGCACGGGAACACGTCGGCGAGATCCGGGTACTCGGGCGAGTCGGCCGGCAGCGGCACCGCCAGCCAAGTCAGCGATTGGTCGAGGACCAGCGCGAGATGCAGCCCGAAGCCCTGGTTTCGGTCGCGTTCGTCGCTGCCCCACAGCGCGGCGAGCCGGCCGCCCTTGGCGGCGATGCCGGCGCAGATCTCGCGCAACCGGGCGAGCTCGGCCGGCACGTAGATCGCCGGCACGGCCGAGCGGATCGGCGTCGCCGGGAGGCGGAGCGTGTCGGTGGCGGCCGGACTCAATGCTTCATCCCTCAGCCGATGAGCCGCGCCGCTTCACGATACCAGTGGGCAAGGTGGGGCGGGATGTAGATGCCCAGCGTGAGCACGAGCGCGACGTGCGCGAATACCGGAACCAGCGCCGGCGGATGCGGGAGACGGCTGGCGGTGGACTCGCCGAACACCATCGGCTGGACTTTGCCGAATACCGCGGCGAAGGCGACGCCGAGCGCGGCGAGCAGAAATGGCGTCGCCCACGGCTGCTCGCGCATGGCGGTGGTAAGGATCAAGAACTCGCTCGCGAACACGCCGAACGGCGGCACACCGAGAATCGCCACGGTGCCGAGCATGAGCCCCCAGCCTACGGTCGGGCTCACATTGATCAGGCCGCGGATGTTTTCGATGAGCTGGGTGCCGGTCTTCTGCGCCGCGTGGCCGACGGCGAAAAAGATCGCGCTCTTGGTGAGCGAGTGGACCGTCATGTGCAGCAGCCCGGCGAAGCTGGCGATCGGCCCGCCCATGCCGAAGGCGAACGTGATCAGTCCCATGTGCTCGATCGACGAATAGGCGAACAGCCGCTTGACGTCCCGCTGGCGCGACAGGAAGAACGCCGCGACCACCACCGAAACGAGGCCGAAACCCATCATCAGCCGGCTCGCGTACGGCGCGCCGAGCGCCCCGTCGGCGAGGACCTTGCAGCGCACGAGTGCGTACAGCGCAACGTTGAGGAGCAGCCCCGAGAGCACGGCCGAGACCGGCGTGGGGCCCTCGGCGTGGGCGTCGGGCAGCCAGTTGTGGAGCGGCACCAGGCCTACCTTGGTGCCGTAGCCGACCAGCAGGAAGACGAACGCGATCGCCATCACCGTCGGCTCGAGCTCGGACCTCACGCCCGCGAGGTGCGTCCACAGCAGCGCCTCGAAGCCGGTTCCCAGAATTCTCTGCGCCGCCATGTAGAGCAGGATCGTGCCGAACAGCGCCTGCGCGATGCCGACGCCGCACAGGATGAAGTACTTCCAGGCCGCCTCGAGGCTCGCGGGGGTGCGATACAGGCTCACCAGCAACACCGTCGTGAGCGTGGCCGCTTCGGTGGCGACCCAGACGATCCCCAGGTTGTTCGCGAGCAACACCGCGAGCATGGTGAAGACGAACAGCTGGTACATGCTGTGGTAGAGCCGCAGCCGCCCGGCGGTGAGCCGGCCGTGGTCTTTCTCGATCCGCATGTAGGGCCGTGAGAACATCGCCGTCGTCATCGACACGAACGCGGTGAGGGCGACCAGGAACACATTCAGGGAGTCGACGAAGAACTGATCCCAGAGGGCGATGATGGGGCCGTCCCGGATCACGCTGGCGACCAGGGCGCCGGCGGCGACGAAGGTCGCGACCGAGAGCGCGATGTTCACCTCCGCCGCGCGGCGGCGGTGGCCAACGAGCGCGAGCACGCCGCCGCCGACGAGCGGCATGCCGAGGACGGTGACGATCTCCCAGCTCATTCCTTCAGCTTCTCCAGATGACGGATGTCCAAGCTGTCGAACCGCTCGCGGATCTGGAAGAAGAACACGGCGAGGATGATGATGCCGACCAGCACGTCGAGCGCGATGCCGAGCTCCACCACCATCGGCATGCCGTAGGTCGCCGCGGTGGCGGCGAAGAACAGGCTGTTCTCCATCGCGAGAAAGCCGATCACCTGCGGCACCGCCTTCGACCGGGTGATCATCATCAGGAACGCGAGCAGCACCGCGGCGAGCGCGATGCCGAGGGTGCCGCGGGTGACGGTGCCGGCGAGCTGCGAGACTGGCTGCGCGACGTTGAACGCGAGGATCACCAGCACGATCCCCACCAGCAGGGTGGTCGGGATGTTGATCAGCGTCTCCACGTCCCATTTGACGTTCAGCCTGCGGATCAGCCGATGCAGGACCCACGGCAGGAACAAGACCTTCAAGCCGAGCGTGATCGCGGCCGACACGTATAGGTGCACCTGGCCGGTCGCCCAGCCGACGAAGGCGGTCGAGAGCATCAGCACGAAGCCTTGCGCGGCGAATAGATCGATCAGCGACAGGATGCGCCGCTGCGCGAGCATCGCGAACGACAGCAATAGCAGCACCGAGGCGAGCATGTTGATGATCTGCCCGACCAGCGCCGCGGAAAGGAGCTCGGTCACGATTCGAGGAACGCGTGGATGAGGAGCGCCAGCACCGCCAGCAGAAACGCGGTGCCGAGGAACTCCGGGGCGCGGAAGATCCGCATCTTGGCCGAGAGCGTCTCGATCAGCGCGAGCAGAAGACCACCGATCGCGAGCTTCACGACCAGCGCCGGGAGGGCGAGGAGCAGGCCGATCGCGTCGCCGCCTTGAGCGATCCCGAACGGGAAGAACAGCGCGATGCCGATGCAGGAGTAGACGAACAGCTTGAGGCTCGCGGCCCACTCGACCAGGGCGAGATGGCGTCCCGAGTACTCGAGCACCATCGCCTCGTGGATCATGGTGAGCTCGAGGTGGGTCGCCGGATTGTCGACCGGGATGCGCGCGTTCTCGGCGAGCGAGACCATGGTGAAGGCGACGCCGGCGAAAGCGAGGCTGGGGTAGATCGCGAGGTCGCGCTGCGACAGCGTCTCGACGGTGGTCGCGAGCGAGGTGGTCTGGCTGAGCAGCGAAGCGGTGAACAGCACCATCAGCAGGGCCGGCTCGGCCAGGAATCCGATCATCATCTCGCGGCGCGCACCGAGCGTCCCGAACGCGGTGCCGATATCCATCGCGGCGAGCGCGAGGGCGGCGCGCGCGAGGGCGAGGATGCCGACCAGCGCGATCGCATCGGCGACCGGGGCATACGGCAGGTCGGTGCCGAGCGTCGGCACGATCGCCGCGGCCATGCACATGCATCCGAACAGCACGTACGGGGTGGTGCGGAACAGCGCGGAGGCGCCGTGCGCGATGACGGCGTCCTTGCCGAACAGCTTCCGCAGCAGGCGGTACGGCCGCAGCAGCCCGGGCCCGCTCTTGTTCTGCAGCCACGCGCGGCACTGGTTCACCCAGCCGGTGAGCAGCGGCGCGAGCAGGATCGCCAGCGCGAGCTCGGTGAGCTGGGCGATCGTGCCGGACCAGGAAATCTCGGTCATGGCGTGGTCCTTCAGCGCGCGAGGAGGAGCAGCACGAGCAGCGTCGCGAAGCTGTACATGAGGTAGACCGAGATGCGGCCGCGCTGCAGCGTTGCCACGAGTCCGGTGAGCCGTTCCACGACGCGGGCGATCGGCGCGTACAGCCAGTACCAGAGATGGTCCTCGACCGTGACCCGATAGCGCGGTGCGGCGTCGAACGGCGCGGGCAATTCCCGCTCCATGCGGAAGAACGGCTCGAACACCTGCCGCACCGGTTGGCCGAACCCTTCCGCGGTGTCCTGCATGCGCGCGGTGAGCAGCGGGAACCCGCAGTCCCAAGCGGGCGCGCGGCGGACGCGGCCATGGTAGAGCCGCCGCACCCCTAACCACACGAGCAGCGTCACGATCACGATCCCGACCAGGAGGAGCAGCGGCGAGTAGCTCGCGCGAGCGGGATTGACCGGCGCGAGGAACAACCAATGACTCGCCGCGGTCACCCCGGCCAGCGTTTGGCCGACGAGCGCGCCGGTCACAAAATCGATGATCCGGACCAGCTGCACCGGCAGCACGCCGAGCGCGACGCAGCCGACGGCGAGCCAGGCGAGCCCGATGCGCTCCCAGACCCCTGCGTCGTGCGCTTCGGCCAGCCGCTCCTCGCGCGGCCGGCCGAGGAAGATCACGCCGTAGAACTTCACCATCACGTAGCCCGACAGCGCGGCGGCAAGCGCGATCGCGGCGGCGGCGATCGGGATCAGCATGTTGAGGTAGGTGTCGGGCAGCCCCGGCGTGAACAGGAATGCCTGCAGCAGCAGCCACTCGGAGACGAAGCCGTTGAGCGGCGGCAGCCCGGCGATTGCGAGCGCGCCAACCAGCGCGAGCCACGCCACCCACGGCATGCGATGGATCAGCCCGCCGAGCTTGCCGAGGGCGCGCTCCTTGGTCGCGTGCAGGACCGACCCGGTGGCGAGGAACAGCAGGCTCTTGAAGTAGGCGTGGTTCAGGCAGTGGTAGAGCGTCGCGGTGAGTGCGAGCGCCGCGAGTACGTCCATCCGGTATGCGGCAAAGGTGACCGACAGGCCGAACCCGACCACGATTAGGCCGATGTTCTCGATCGACGAGTAGGCGAGCAGGCGCTTCATGTCGGTCTGCACCGCGCTGAACACGACGCCGAAGACCGCCGTAAGGAGCCCGATGGCGAGCGCGGTGACGCCCCACCACCATACTTGCGTGTGGAGCAGATCGAAGGTGACGCGGAGCAGCCCGTAGATCGCGGTTTTCAGCATCACCGCGCTCATCAACGCCGACACCGGCGACGGCGCTGCGGGATGCGCCTCGGGCAACCAGACGTGCAGCGGCAGGATGCCTGCTTTCGCACCGAAGCCGAAGAGCGCGAGCAAGTAGGCCGCCGTCGCCCAGAACGGCGCGAGCGACGAGGCGCGCATCGCGTCGAAGGTGTAGTCGCCGGTGCCGCCCTGCAGCACGCCGAAGCAGAGCAGGATCGCGAGCGCGCCGATGTGCGCGACGAGGAGGTAGAGATAGCCGGCGCGACGGATCTCGGGCAGGCGGTGGTCGCTCGTCACCAGGAAGAAGGACGACACCGCCATCGTCTCCCAGGTCACCATGAAGACGTACGCGTCGTCGGCGAGCAGCACGAGCGCCATGCTGGCGAGGAACAGGTGATACCACAGGCATTGCACGCCCGGGGCCGTTCCGGCGCCCGGCCGGATATACCCGGCAGCGAAGATCGACACTCCCGCTGCCACCGTGCCGAGCAGCGCGAGGAAGAACGCCGACAGCGCGTCGATGCGGAGGTGGAACGGCAGGTCGGGGAGCCCGAGCGGCAGGACCGTCGCGTGCGGCGGCTGCGCGATCGCGACCAGCGCGATGCTCGCCAGCCCGAGGCCGGCGAGGGCCCCGGCGGGAAACAGCACGCGCGCGACCCAGCGCACGCTGTGCGGCGCGACGACGCCGAGCGCCGCGATGGCGAGCCAGACGGCGGCGACGTAGAGCGCGGCGTGGAGCGGCGACACGCTCATCGCGTCCGCCCCGTGTGTACGCGCGCGCTCACGGTCGGCGGTCGCGAGGAGAGGGGCGGGCCGGGGTTTCGTTGTTGTCGATGCCGGCGAACACCTTACGTGGGCGAGCGACCCGAATGCGATGCTGAAATCGCAACGATAGCTGCAATGGTAACACCCGCCATTTGGAGCACCGGGCGCTACTTCACGCGCATGCCGGGCTGGGCACCCGAGTCGGGCGACACGAGATAGATGCCAGGCCCGTCGCCCGATGCGGCGAGGATCATCCCTTCGGAGGTGCCGAAGCGCATCTTGCGCGGCGCGAGGTTCGCAACCACGACCGTCAGGCGCCCAACGAGCTCGGCCGGGGCGTAGTCGGTCTTGATGCCGGCGAAGACCGTGCGGCCGGTGCCACCGAGATCGAGCGTGAGCTTCACCAGCTTGTCGGCGCCATCGACGTGCTCCGCGCTCACGATCTTGGCGACCCGCAGGTCGAGCTTGGCGAAGTCGTCGATCGAGATGGCCGGCGCAACCTTCGTTCCCTCGCCACCGGCAGCCGTGGAGGGTTGGGGCGCAGGGGCCGGCGGCGACAGGTTCTCCTTGCTCGCTTCGACCAGCGCCTCGACCTGCTTGAGCTCGATCCGCGTCATGAGATGTTGATACGGGTTGATCGTGTGCCCGGTGGGCAGCAGTTCGTCGGCATCGGCCCACTGGAGCGGGGCGACGCCGAGAAACGCTTCCACGTCCGCCACCACCTTCGGCAGCACCGGCTTCAGATACAGGGTAAGCAGCCGGAACAAGTTCAGCGCGTCCGAGCATACGCGCTCCAACCTTAGCGCCGCGTCCTTACCGCCCCGCTTCGCGAGCTCCCACGGCTTTTCTTGGTCCACGAACTGGTTGGCTCGGTCGGCGAGCAGCATGATCTCCCGCAGCGCCTTCCCGAACTCTCGTTGTTCGTAGAGCGACGCAACGGGCTTCGCCGCCGCCTGCACCTCGGCCAAGAGCGAGCTCGTCGACCGCGTCAGCTTTCCCCCGAGGCGCTTGGTGACGAATCCCGCGCACCGGCTCGCGATGTTCACGTACTTGCCGACGAGATCCGAGTTGACCCGCGCGACGAAGTCCTCGAGGCTGAGATCGATGTCTTCCATCGTCGCATTGAGCTTCGCCGCGTAGTAGTAGCGCAGCCACTCCGGGTTCAGCCCGTGCTGGAGATAGCTCTCGGCGTTGATGAACGTACCGCGCGACTTCGACATCTTTTGGCCATCGACGGTGAGAAAGCCGTGCGCGTGGACCTTGGTCGGCGTTCGATAGCCGGAGAATTGGAGCATCGCCGGCCAGAACAGCGCGTGGAAGTAGAGGATGTCTTTGCCGATGAAATGGATCATCTCAGTACCGGCCGCCTGCTTCGCGAACGCGTCGAAAGCGAGACCGGTGCGCTTGGCGTAGTTCAGCAAGCTGCCGAAGTAGCCGATCGGCGCGTCGAGCCAGACGTAGAAGTACTTGCCCGGCGCCTCCGGGATCTCGAAACCGAAGTAGGGCGCGTCGCGCGAGATGTCCCAGTCGGCGAGCCCGGTGTCGAACCACTCGCGGATCTTGTTCCGCGCTTCCTCCTGCAAGTGATCCTCATGCTGCGTCCAACGCTCGAGGAAATCGCGGCACTTTGGGTCGGACAGGCGGAAGAAGTAGTGGTCAGAATTTTTGCGGATCGGCTTCGCGCCCGATATCACCGAATACGGCTCGATCAGGTCGGTCGGGGTGTACGTCGTCAGGCAGTTCTCGCACACATCGCCGTACTGATCCTTGGTGTGGCAGACCGGGCACTCGCCCTTGATGAAGCGGTCCGGCAGGAACATCGACTTCACCGGGTCGAAAAACTGCTCGACCGAGCGCACGTCGATCAGTCCGCCCGCTTGCAGCCGCCGGTAGATGTCTTCGGACAGCGCGCGCGTCTCGGCTGAGTGGGTGGTGTGGTAGTTGTCGAAGCCGATGTGGAAGCCGGCGAAATCGCGCTGGTGCTCGCCGAGCACGCGCGCAATGAGCGCCTCGGGCGTGATGCCTTCCTTTTCGGCCCGCAGCATGATCGCGGTGCCATGGGTGTCGTCGGCGCAGATGTAGTGCACCTCGTTGCCGCGCATCCGCTGGAACCGTACCCAGATGTCGGTCTGAATGTATTCGACCAGGTGGCCGAGGTGGATGGCGCCGTTCGCGTAGGGCAGAGCGGAGGTGACGAATAGGCGGCGAGGCATGGCGCGGCAATGGTTGTAAGTCCCTCAGTTTAGCGTGGATATCGGAGCGCAAGCACTCTGCTAGACTTTGCGCACCAACGGAAGCTGCAGCGATGCCCATCACAGAACAGGACGTCCAGTCCGCGCTCAAAGAGGTTGTCGACCCGAATACCGGCAAGGATTTCGTCGCGACCCGATCGGCGAAGAGCATCAGGGTGTCCGGCGCGGACGTGTCGGTCGACATCGAATTGGCCTATCCGGCCAAGACGCAGATCGAGCCGACGCGCAAGGTGGTCGCGCAGAAGCTGCGCGGGTTGCCCGGCGTCGGCGCCGTGAGCGTCAACGTGACGAGCAAAGTCGCCCCGCACGTCGTGCAGCGCGGCGTGAAGCTCGTCCCCGGCGTGAAGAACATCATCGCCGTCGCCTCCGGCAAGGGCGGCGTCGGCAAATCGACCACCGCCGTGAACCTCGCTCTGGCGCTCGCCGCGGAGGGGGCATCGGTGGGCGTGCTCGACGCCGACATCTACGGCCCGTCGCAGCCGATGATGCTCGGCATCACCGGTCGCCCCGAGTCGCGCGACGGCAAGATGCTCGAGCCGATGGTCGGCCACGGCGTGCAGGCGATCTCGATCGGGTTTCTCATCGACATCGATACGCCGATGGTGTGGCGCGGCCCGATGGTGACGCAGGCGCTCGAGCAGCTGCTCAAGGAGACGCGCTGGCGCGACGTGGACTACCTCGTCGTCGATCTGCCGCCCGGTACGGGCGACATCCAGCTTACGCTCGCGCAGAAGGTGCCGGTCACGGGCGCGATCATCGTGACGACGCCGCAGGACATCGCGCTGATCGACGCGCGCAAGGGCCTCAAGATGTTCGAGAAGGTCGGCATTCCGATCCTCGGCGTGGTGGAGAACATGTCGATCCACATCTGCTCGAACTGCGGCCACGAGGAGCACATCTTCGGCGCCGGTGGCGCGGAGAGAATGTGCCGGGACTACAAGATCGACTTCCTGGGCGCGCTGCCGCTCGACATCCACATCCGCGAGCAGGCCGACTCCGGCAAGCCGACCGTGGTCGCCGATCCCGACGGCCGCGTGGCGGAGATCTACCGCCAGATCGCGCGCCGCACGGCGGTGAAGATCGGCGATCTGCAGAAGGACATGACCTCGAAGTTCCCGAACATCGTCATCCAGAACACCTGATCGCCCGCCCCCCGGCGGGGGCGCGCCAGGTGCCGGTGCGGCTACGCAGTCGCGAGCCGCACCGCGAACACCCCCACGCCGGCGAGGGTCAGGCCGGCGGCCACCGTGCGCGCCGCCGGTGCAAACCAGGCGCGGCGCGCAGCGGCGACGAGCAGGGGCACCGCGCTGCAGACGATCGCGAGCTGTATCGCCTCGATGCCGAGATTGAAGCTCGCCAGGCTGAGCAGGAATTCGCTGCCCCGCAGCGCGTGGTCCGCAGCCGATTCGGCGAGCGCACCGGCAAAGCCGAAGCCGTGAATGAGCCCGAACAGGAACGCGAGCACCGCGCCGTGCCGCGTGCCGCGCTGCACCAGTACCAGCAGCCCGACGTAGGCGATCGTTAGCGCGATGGCGGGCTCGATCCAGATCGCGGGCGGGCGCACCCAGCCGGCGGCGGCGATGCCGAGCGTCAGACTGTGGGCGACGGTGAACGCGGTGACCACCAGGGCGATGCGCCGCAGCTCGAGGCGCAGCAGCAGCAGTCCGAGGAGGAACAGCAAGTGGTCCCACCCGGTGGCGATGTGGTGCATGCCGAGCCGGAAGTACGAAGCGAGGATCGATGCGCGCGGCGCGCGCGCGCTCGCCACCGCCGCGTCGTCGGTCTGGCGGTCGCGCGCGATCACCGGTGAGGGCGGTGGCGCGGCCTTGGCGTCGTCGTGCGCCGGGGCGGCAGCCGCGGCGGCGATGGACGCCGCGGCCGGCGTCGCCAGCGCCAGTGCGATACGCGCCGTGCCGGAGGTCACGCTCGAGTATCCGGCGGCGGCGGGATACTGGGTCAATCGTCGGCTCCGATCCTCGCGCGCGAGCGTGCTCTGGACGATCGCGACCCGGTCGGTCGCGCGCAGCACCACCTCTTTCCAGCCGAAGGAGCCGGCCCGGGTTCGGTCGTTGTAGGCAAATTCGATCGCTCCGCCCCTCGCGCGGTCACCGTAGTCGGCGTGCAGGGTCGCTTCGAGCCGCAGCACCGACAGCCCGGCTTCGCCGTCCGCGCGCCGCCAGCGCTGCTTGACCAACTGCAACGCGAGCGGCCGGCCGTCGACCTGCACTTGCAGCGCCTCGCGCAGGCCGAGCGCCCAGCGCCTGCTGTACGCGCTCCACTCGGCGCTGCTCGTCTCGCCGTCGCCGTCGCGATCGGCGGCCGCGCTTTCCACCAGCGTCGGCAGCTCGGCGAGGTCGAGCACGTAGTCGATGTCGATACCCGACGGCGACACGGTGAGCTGCGCCCAGCGGTTGACGGTGCTGTTGCCGAGCGGATGGGCCGACGCCGCGGCCACCCCGCATGCGAGCAGGGCACAGAGGATCGCCCTAATAGCGCCGCGCATCGTGCTGGATGGCGAAACGGGTGACCGAACCGGCCGCGCCGCGTTGCTCGTAGCCGGCCAGCCGCGGCTGGGCGGCTAGCGCTTGCCGCTGCAGCGTCTGCGCGCGCTCGGTATCGCCCGCCGCGCGCAGGATGACCGCGCCCCGGTAGCGCAGCAGCGGATCGGGGGTGTCGAGGCGCAACGCCGCGCGGCAATGCTCGGCCGCGCCGCGCAGGTCGCCATCGCGATACAGCGCCCACGCGAGCCCGATGTGGCTGTAGAGGTCGGGCCGTGTCTCGTATTCGCGCTGCGCGAGCGCCACGGCCTCGCCGCTACGGCCCGGCAAGTCCGCCAGGAAGGCGGCGAAGATGCGCGCGTAGAGCTGGCTGCCGTCGAGCCGCGCCATGCCCTCGAGCAGGCGCTGCTGCCGCAGGACCTCGGTCGTGTTCGATGCCTCGCGCGCGACTTCGTAGGCCGCGAACGCGTACTCCGGACTCGGCTGCGCTCGCAGCGCTTCCCGAAAGAGCGCGAGCGCCTCGGCGCTGCGGCCCTGCTGGGCGCGGATGCGTCCGAGCGCGAGGAGTGCCGCGAGACCCGAGTACGGTCGGGCGGCCGCCGCATGGCGCTCGGCCGCGGCCGGCTGGCCGGCCTGAAGGTGCAGGTCCGCGAGCTGCAGATGCACCCACGCTCGCGCGGTGGCATCGGCGCCTGGCGCGTCGAGCGCTGCGCGGTAGAGCTCGATCGCGCCGTCGAGGTCGTTGTACAAGAAGCGTAGATGAGCGGCGCGCGTCATCGCCGGCAATCCCGGATAGCGGTCGAGCATCCGCTGGGTGACGCGCACCGCCTCGTCGTACCGACCGAGCTCGACCAGCGCATCCGAGGTGAGCCCCAGGCTGATCGCGTCGGGCGCACCGAGCGCCTGCGCCTCGCGCAGGAGCACGAGTGCCGGCGCGAAGCGATGCAGGCTCATGTCGTACCAGGCGCGCAGCACCTTGCTCTGCGCCGCGTTCGGCGCGCGCCGCTCTTGCTCCTGGAGGAGCGGCTCGATCTCGGCGTAGCGCCGCGGATCGGCCGTGCCGCGCGTGCGCTGGAGCGCTCGTTCAATCCGTTCGGGGAGCGTGGCAGCCGGTTCGGCGGCGACGCCGGACTCCCCCGCCACCGCGCCGGCCGCGGTGGCGAGCACCGCTACGAGCAGCGGCAGGCCGACCAGCAGGCGTGCCAGACGCAGCCCGGTCTCGTTCATCGGCTTGCCGGGGCGGGCGCGGCGTGCACCGCGCCCGTCCCCGCGGATCGAGCGATCCGCGACACTTTAGTTGCAGGGGTTGCCGCCGGGCTCGCCACAATCGATCGCGCGCTTGTTGCGCCCGTCATGCGGCGTGGGCAGGAACGGGAACTCCTTCGCGATGCCGTTCGCGGTCACGTCGAGCCGATTCCCGGCAATGCGCCCGTAGCCGGGGCCGTCGCTCGTGCCGGCGCCCGGGGCGTCGAGCAGCCCGTTGACGCCGTCGCCGGCGCGCGCGTTGATGTAGTTCGCGCCGCCCACCACGCGGATCGCGATGTCGGTGACGTCATCGTTCGGCCGGCGCCCGTTCGGCCATGCGGCGGCGTCTGGCGTGGGCTTGCCGCTCGCGTCGTGGGCGAGCGGACCGAGCCGGCGCTGTTGCGCCCCCGGGGTCGGCGGGACGCCCATGTTCAGGCGCAAGAGTTCCGAGCACGGCTCGCCGCAGCTCTGGCCCGCCAGCGGCTGGCCAGGGTACTTGAGCAGGAGCGCCATGAGGTCGGTGCGCGGCGTCGCCGGCACCGGCACGCCGAACACGAGCTGCAGCGCGGTGGCGATCACCGGGTTCTGGTAGAACGCCTGGAAGTTGGCCTCGTTCTCCGGCTCCGCGAGATTCCAGCGATCCTTGTTGGGGGTGGTGATGATCAACTCGTTCACCAGCGGGTTCGCCAAGCGCGCCACCTGCACTGCGTGACCGGCGTCGACGTCGTCGCCGTCGCTGCGCAGCACGCGGAGCTTGGAACGGCTGGTGCTGCCATAGACACCGATGATGGCGTTCGCCGCATCGGCGTTGGCGACGGGCTTCCCGTCCCGGGTGAGGCAGGTGATGGGAATCTCGAGCGCGATGGTGTTCACGTTGGCGCCGCTGAAGCGGTTCACGCCAAACGGGCTGGCGCCGTCGTTTGCGTCCTCGGCGACGCTCAGGAGGGGCAGCGGCGACCGGCGGAGGTTCAAGGTATCGAAGGTCGCGCCGAGGTCGATGTAGAACGTTTCGGCGCGTTGCCCGGCGAAGACGCGCATGCCGGGGGTGCCGTTCGCGCATTTGCCCTCGTAGATGCCTTGCGCCGCCAGCTCTTCGTACTGCGGCATGGTCCGCGGGCCGACGTTGGAGGGTACGGCGACCAGCAACTGCCGGTCGAACAGTCGCGTGCGCCGGTGGCCGCGAATCTCCCACACGCTGTAGGTCTGGCGTCGAGTCAGGCCCTCGGAGCCGGGGCCATCGAGCGCGGTGATCGGCGGCAGTGCGACAAAGGCGAGCGGCGTGTTCAGCGTGCCGCCGATTGGCCGGTTCTCGGTCGCGAAACGGATCTCGTAGACGACATCCTCGGCCTTGCCGTCACGATCGTTGTCGACGTTCAGGCGATAGACGACGTCGTCGCCGAACTCGAAATAGTTCGGCCCGTCGGACGGGTTCTCACCCGGAATGACGTTCAAAATCAAGGTTACCCGGCGATCGGCCGCGGCGCGCGCGACGTTCTCCTCGTCGTAGCTCACGAACGCATAAACGTCGGTCGGGTCGGCGACCGGATCCTGGGCGATCAGGGGCGCTTCGCGGTGGCTGGCGGCGTACGACGCGAGGCTCAGCCCCGCCGCCAGGGCAAACGCAGCGGCTCGAAGCAGGCGTGGTCGTGATGGCATGACTATTCCCTCCTCGCAAGTTGGACGTGGATGAAGGAACGGGTGGTGCCGCGGGCGCCTGCGGGCACTAGAACGTTCAGGCCCATATACCGGCGGCAAGGGGAATTGGATGCACCGATTCGAGCGCGGGCGCCGGCCGGGCCGGTCCCAAGGCGAGGCGCTGGCTGAAAACCCGGATCAGCAGTGATCCGACGGCGCGGCTAGACTTGCAGCACCATGGCCCTCAAGTCCGACAATTGGATCCGTCGCATGGCGCGCGAGGCGCGCATGATCGAGCCGTTCGAGCCCGGACAGGTGCGCGAGCTCGCCGGGCACAAGATCGTGTCCTACGGGACCTCGAGCTACGGCTACGACATCCGGTGCTCGAACGAATTCAAGATCTTCACCAACATCAACACGACGATCGTCGATCCGAAGCACTTTGACGACAAGTCGTTCGTCGACTTTCGCGGCGACGTGTGCATCATTCCGCCCAATTCGTTCGCGCTCGCGCGCACGGTCGAGTACTTTCGCATCCCGCGCACCGTGCTGACGATTTGCCTCGGCAAGTCGACGTATGCGCGCTGCGGGATCATCGTCAACGTCACGCCGCTCGAGCCGGAGTGGGAAGGGCACGTCACGCTTGAGTTCTCGAACACCACGCCGCTGCCGGCGAAGATCTACGCGAACGAAGGCGTCGCGCAGGTGATCTTCCTCGAGGCGGACGAGGTTTGTGCGACCTCCTACCGGGATCGCGGCGGCAAGTATCAGGGGCAGCAGGGCGTCACGCTGCCGAAGATTTGAGCGCGGGCGGTTCGCCGCGACGCAATTTCGCACACTATAGTATTGACCCCCCGGAGGCCGGGAGGGTATATTCGCGCGCATCTTTTTGGCCGGGAAGGCCTTGTTCTTGGGCGCGGGGGCGCGAGAGGAGGTCATCATGACAGGCAAGGCGAACCACTACGGCGTCGAGTTCTTCGACCGCGACGTTCCCGTGACCTAGGTTTAGTTTTCAGTTGGGGAGACTTTGATGCCCGTCCGAGTGGTGGCACCCAAGAAGACCACAGCAACTAGCCGCACCGGGGCGGCTCAACAACCCGAACAGCTGTTTGACACCCACCCCGAAGTCAGCCTCGACTTCGACGTCGTCCGGGCCGCTGCGCGGAGCGGCTACGCCAAGCCGTTCCTGCTGATCGACACCCAAATCATCCGCGAGAAGATGCGCCGCTTCGCGGCCGCGATGCCGCGCGTGCACCCGCACTATGCGGTGAAGGCGAACGCGGACCCGCGCGTGGTGCGGGTGCTGATCGAGGAGGGTGCCGGCTTCGAGATCGCCTCCACGGCCGAGCTCGACCTCCTGCGCGAGCTGGGCGTTCCGGCCGCGGAGATCTACTACTCCAACCCGATGAAGGCGCGCGACTGGATCGCGTATGCGGCGGCGCGAGGGGTGGAGTGGTTCGCGGTCGATGCGATCGAGGAACTGCGCAAGGTGCACGAGCTCAAGCCCGACGCCAAGCTCTACCTGCGGATCGACACGCCCAACATCGGCGCGGACTGGCCGCTCGCGGGCAAATTCGGGGCGCACGCGAGCGAGATCCCGGAGATGATCAAGACGGCGGCCGCCCTCGACGCGGACCTGGCGGGCGTGACCTTCCACGCCGGCTCGCAATGCCGCAACCCGGAGAACTGGCGCGTCGGGATGGAGAAGGCGCGCGCCGTATTCGATCAGATGATCGCGGCCGGCCTGACGCCGCGACTGCTGAACATCGGCGGCGGGTTCCCGGTGCGGCACGTGAAGCCGATCCCGTCGATCGAGATCATTGGCGAGGTCGTCAACCGGGCGCTGGCGGCGTTTCCGCCGGAGGTGCGCGTCATCGCGGAGCCGGGTCGCTACCTCGTATCCGATGCCGGCTACTTGGTGTGCCGCGTGGTCGGCACCGCGACCCGGAACGGCACGCGCTGGATGTACTGGGACGCGGGACTCTTCGGCGGCATCATCGAAACGGCCGAGGGTCTGAAGTACAAGATCCGCACCGAGCGCTCGGGTCACGACGTCAAGTGGACCATCGCCGGCCCGACCTGCGATTCGGTCGACATCGTCCTGCGCGACGAGGATCTGCCGGTCGACCTGCGGGAAGGCGACTTCATCTACATCCGGAACGCCGGCGCCTATACAACCGCGTACGCATCGACCTTCAACGGCTTTCCGCTGCCGGAGATCCGCGTGATTTGATCGCGCCGCACGGCGCGCCGGAGCAGGCGCGCGCTTGCGGCCCGCCCGGCGTTCTCTAGCGGGTGAGGTCCAGATCGAAGCGCTGGCGCGTGAGGCGTGGGCCCCAGATGCAGTCCGCCACTTCTTCCGTGAGCCGAAATCCGGCCTGCTGATAGAGATGGCGTGCGGCGTCGAGGCCGGCAAAGGTCCACAGACACACCTGCTGATAGCGTCGGTCGCGGCAATGCTGCAGTGCGTCGGCGAGGAGCGCCCGGCCGGCGCCGCGGCCGCGCCGCGCCGGCGCGAGGATGAACCACCGCACCCGGGCGGCGTCGCGCTCCGCCTGCACGGCGATCGACCCGACGATTTCGCCCTCGGCGAGCGCGAGCCATAGCCCTTCCCGTTGCGGATCGAGCGCCCGCGCGAAGGCGCCGAGCTCGGTCGCGACCTCGGCCTCGAAGCGGGCGTCAAGCCCGCGTTCTCGGACGTAGTACTCGCCGTGCAGCGCCACGATCCGCCCGATCGCGCCGGCTCGATACCCGGTGACAATCTCGCAGTTCACTGCGCTCCCCCCGGTCCGACTGCGCGCGGGGGCGGCGCGCCCGCCGTCCGCTCGGCGCCCACGCCATGCAGGCAAAACTCGACGATCGACTCGGCCACGCGCGCGTGAACGCGCGCATCGCCCTTGGCGGCGGGGGCGAGTGGGCCGACGAGGCCTTCGAGCAGCGCGCCCACCGCGCATGCCGCAGCGGCCGCGACATCGTGCGCCGGGAACTCGCCCGCGCGGACCCCGTCCGCGAGGATCCGCGCGAACACCTCCCCGACGGCGTGGCGGTACAGCCGGCGCGCCGCGTCGATCTCCGGGTCGACCGGTTCGGCGATGAGGGCGTAGGCAAGCGCCCGGGCCCGGAGCGCGCGCGCGGCGAACGCCCGGATCGCGTCCGCGAGCCGCGCTGACGCGGGACCGCCCGCAGCGGCAATCGCCGCCAGCACCTCGACCTCGTGCCGCGAGGTGATCGCGAGCACCTCGGTGAACAGCTCGGCCTTGGAGGGGAAGTGGCGGTACACCGACCCGGTGGCGACGCCGGCGGCGGCGGCGATGGCGACGATCTGCGCGTCGCGGAAGCCGCTCTCGGCCACCAGCCGGCGCGCCGCCTGGACGATCCGGTCCCGGTTGTCGGCGAGGCGGGCGGCGACGCGCGCGGTCTTGCGGTACGGCATGTTGCGAATTAGGATCCGGACCTTTAGTGAATCACGGTTCATTTCTTTCGTCAAGCGAACCCGCGCCGGAGGCGACGATGGCATTTCAGACACCGGACCCGAATTTCGAAGCGCGCGTTAGGGCGAGCTTTGGCAGGCAGGCGGTGATGCACACGATCGGCGCGGAAATGACGCGCGTCGGGCCGGGCGCGGTGACGATCGAGCTGCCTTACCGCCGCGATCTCACGCAACAGCACGGGTTCTTCCATGCCGGGATCACCGCGACGATCGCCGACTCGGCGGCGGGCTATGCCGCCTACTCCCTTTTTGCCGCCGACAGCTCGGTGCTCACGGTCGAGTTCAAGATCAACCTGGTGGCCCCGGCCGACGGCGAACGCCTGATCGCGAGTGCGCAGGTGAAGAAGCCCGGCCGCACGCTCACGATCTGCGAGTTCGAGGTGGTGGCGCTCAAAGGGGGCCGGCGAACGGTGTGCGCGCTCGGGCTCGAGACGCTGATCTGCCTGCTGGGGAAACCCGATCGGCCCAGCGCCTGATCCTTCAGGCCCGCACGCGCTCGTAGCGCACGAACTCGAACCGCAGCCCGCTGCGCGCGACGCACGGCTCGCGCTCGCGCTCGCGCCAGGCGAGGAGATCGAGCTCGGGGAAGTGCACGTCGCCGGCACAGTCCGCGTCGATCAGCGTGAGGTAGAGGCGATCGGCGAACGGCAGCGCCAGTCGGTAGAGCTCGCCGCCGCCGATCACGAACCTCTCCGCCGCGTCGCGCGTGATCGCGAGCGCTTCGTCGAACGAGTGCGCGGTCGCGCATCCGTCCCAGGACCACCCCGATTGCCGCGTCAGCACGACATTGCGCCGGCCCGGCAGCAAGCGGCCGATCGACTGAAAGGTCTTGCGGCCCATGATCACGGGCGCGCCCATGGTGAGCCGCCGGAAGCGCTGCAAGTCCTCCGGCAGGTGCCAAGGGAGCCGATTTCCGTCGCCGATCACGCGGTTGCGTGCCATGGCCGCGACGATCGAAACGAGAGACATGCGGGCGCGCGCGCCTGTATCATGAAGCGAGCAGATTATATCGACGCGGCCTTGAAGCTCGCGAATTTCTACTACCCGAGATCGTTTCTCAAGCTGCTCTTGATCGGCTTCGTCGTGTTCTCCGCGCCGCTGATCATCGCGCTCGTGCACGCCGCCGTTTCGGTGCAGCAGTTCGCTAGCCTGAGCGAAAACGCGGTCGACCAGGCGGCGCAGTCCGCGCGCGAGTCGAGACTCCTCATGGAGCAGGTGTTGACGATGGAGCGACTGGTGCGCCAGTACGTCGTGCTCGACGACGCCGGGCTGCTCGACGACTACGAGAAGATCCGTGCCAGATTCAAGCGCACCACGAGCGAGCTGTCGCTGCTGCCGCTCGACGAGCTGCAGCTCTCGGAGCTGAATCGCGCCATCGACCGGGAACAGGTACTCTACGGCCGGCTGCTGCAACGCCCGGAGCTGCCGGCCGAGCGTCGGAAACTCGTCGAAGGCTATGTCGACCTATCCGGGTTTGCGCAAGGCGTTTTGAACGAGTCGAATCAGCTGATCGACCGGGAGATCGATCGCTTGCGGAGGGCCGCGGCGACCGCGCAACGCTCGCTTTTCGTCGAGCTGCTTGCCGCGTTCCCGCTCGGTATCCTGATCGCCGCGGTGATTGGGTTCCTGATCGCGCGGCCGATCCGCCAACTCGACCGGGCGATTCGCCGGCTCGGCGCCGCGGACTTCGACGCGCCGGTTAACGTGCAAGGACCCGCGGATCTCCGCGTCTTGGGCGAGCGGCTCGACTGGCTGCGACGACGTCTGGGCGCGCTCGACGAGCAGAAGGCGCGGTTTCTGCGTCACGTGTCGCACGAGCTGAAAACGCCGCTCACCGCGCTGCGCGAGGGCTCGGCCTTGATCGCCGATGGCACTGCCGGCCCGCTGAGTCCGCAGCAGCGCGAGATCGTCGCGATCCTGCAATCGAACAGCATGCAGCTGCAGCAACTGATCGAGAATCTACTTAACTACCAGCGCGCGGTGGCGGGCGTCGAGCAGCTCACGCTCGCGAAAGTGGATCTCGCCGCGATCGCACAGCGGGTGCTGGAGAGCCACAAGCTAAACGCCGTGGGACGTTCCATTGAACTGGTGCTCGAGGCGCGGCCTGCGCCGCTGCTCGGCGACGCGGAGAAGCTCGGCGCGGTCGTCGACAACCTCGTGTCGAACGCCATCAAATTCTCGCCCGAGGGCGGGACGGTGCGTGTGCGCCTCGCCCCGCTCGAGCGCGATGTGTGCCTCGAGGTGACCGATGAGGGGCCGGGCGTGTCGGAGCCCGATCGCGACAAGGTGTTCGACTGGTTTTTCCAGGGCGAGCGTCCGTTGGACGCGCGCGTGAAGGGCAGCGGCTTCGGGCTCGCGATCGCGCGCGAGTTCGTGCTCGCGCACGGCGGCGCGATCGAGGTTCTCGACGGGCCGTCCGGGAGGTTCCGCGTGACGCTGCCGCAGGTTGGATCGCGGAGGGAGGGAGGATGAGGTGGGCCGGCCTCTTGTTCGTGGTTCTCGCGGGGTGCGCCGAGCTGCAGCGTCTGGCGCCCGCGCCCACACCCGCGCCGATACCCGCGCCGGCGCCTCCCGTACCCGCGCCGACGCCGGCGCCGGTGCTGGACGCGAGCGACGCGCAGCAGACCGTCGAGCTGCTGGACTACTATCAGCGCGTGGGGCAGCTAAGCGCCGAGGACCAGCGGCGCGAACTCAATACGACGACCCAATCGTTCAACCGCGAGCGTTCGAGCTACAATCGCGTTCGCTTGGCCCTGCTTCTTCTGCTCCCCGGCACCGGGTTCCAGGATGACGCGCGGGCGGTGCAGCTCCTCGAACCGCTCACTACCGGCGGCGGGGGAAATCTGCAGAAGCTCGCAAGCCTCCTCTACGCCCAGGCCGGCGAGCTCGTGAAAACGCAGAAGCGGGCCGACCAGATGAAGGACCAGCTCGAGGCGCTGCGCGCGATCGAGCGCAGTTTGATCGAGCGCAGCCAGCAATCCCCCCCGCGCAAACCATGACCCAGAAGACCGTACTGGTCGTTGACGACGATCCCGACATTCTCAAGCTGCTGGCGATGCGGCTCACGGCGGCCGGCTACGCGGTGCAATCGGCGGGGAGCGGCGAGCGTGCCGTCGCCACGATCGCCGTGTCGCGCCCCGACGTGGTGGTGACGGACTTGAAGATGGGGGCAATGGACGGCCTCGCATTGTTCGAGACCATCCAGCGCAGCGCGCCCACGCTGCCGGTGATCATCCTCACTGCCCACGGCACGATCCCGGACGCCGTGGACGCGACCAAGCGCGGCGTGTTCGGGTTCCTGCCGAAACCGTTCGAGAGCAGGGAATTGCTCGCGCAGGTCGAGCAAGCCCTCAGACTGTCCTCGGGGTCAACGCCGCAGCCGGAAGGCGAGGACTGGCGCGGGGGAATCGTGACCGTCAGCCCGCAGATGGAGGATCTGCTGCGGCGCGCGAAGCTGGTCGCGCAGTCGGACGCGAGCGCGCTGATCGTCGGGGCGAGCGGCACCGGAAAGGAGCTGCTCGCGCGGGCGATCCACAACGCGAGTAAGCGCCGCGCCGCGCCGTTCGTCGCGGTGAACTGCGCGGCGATCCCCGAGGCACTGCTTGAGTCCGAGCTGTTCGGCCACCGCAAGGGCGCTTTCACCGGCGCGGCGTACGATCACAAGGGTCTGCTCCAGTCCGCCGACGGCGGCAGCGTGTTCCTCGATGAGATCGGTGACATGCCGGCGGCGCTCCAGGCGAAGCTGCTGCGCGCGCTGCAGGAGCGCGAGGTACGCCCGGTGGGCGCCGCGCAAGCGGTGGCGGTCGATGTCCGCATCATCTCGGCGACCCACCGCAACCTCGAGGAGCGCGTCGCGCAGGGCGAGTTCCGCGAAGATCTCTACTATCGGCTGAACGTGGTCTCGTTCGCCATTCCGCCGCTCGCCGAGCGACGCGAGGACATCGTTCCTTTGGCAACGCACTTCCTCGCCGCGACCGCCGCGCGTTACGGCAAAGACGTGCGTGCGCTGGCGCCGGAGGCGCTCGAGTTACTGATCGGCGCGCCGTGGCCCGGCAACGTGAGGCAGCTCGCCAACGTCCTCGAGCAGGCGGTGGCGCTTGCCACCTCGCCGATCGTTCCCGCCGCCCTCGTCCAAGCCGCGCTGAAAAGCGAGCCGGCCGGGCTCACGCCGCTCGACGAGGCAAAGCGCTCATTCGAGCGCGACTACCTGATCCGGATTCTGCGCATCACCAAAGGCAATGTGACGCAGGCGGCGCGACTCGCGCAGCGCAATCGCACCGAGTTCTACAAATTGCTCGAGCGGCATCAACTGCAGCCGGCGATGTTCAAACCCGAGCGGCGCCAAGCCTGATTTGCACTACTTATTCGCGCGCGTCGCGGGTCCTGTCGCCGTCGAACGACGCCTCTCACGTGTGCGCGCGCGGCCCATTGCGGCGGCGCCAGTGCGGCGCGTTGGCGACGCCGTTGGTTTGCAACACGGAAACGGTCGCCGGCACGCTTGTTGCAGCGCTCGCCGACGGTCGAACGCGAAAATCAACGCACAGGACTAGCTCGTTGCGGCGCCTCCTCGCCTTGCTGTTGATCGTTGCGGGCGGGTGCGCGAGCGAGCGGGATCTGCGGCCCGGCGCGCAGAACCCGCGGACGGTCACCGACTCGATCAACCTGTCCGGGTTCCCGCCCGAGTTTCGCCGTGGATTCAGCGACGGCTGCTCAACCGCTCGCGCGAGCGGGTCGGCGAAGCGGCCGCCGAGCGAAGGGCAATACGCCGTGGGTTGGCAGGACGGCTATGACTATTGCAAGCCGAAGAAGCCGAATTAAAGCCGTTGCCAGCTCCCGGTAGTGAGCGACGCCGGCCGCGCGCCCACGTTCGCGCCGCGTTACCGCTAGCGCCGTCTGTCGTTCGTCGGCGACAGTAGTCCCATAGGCGCCTGGCGCCGCTACTTCGTTCCGTCGGGAGCGGGCGACAAAACGAGCCTGGCGTCCGCTCCGGATCGGGACCGACCCGGTCACCATCTCCTTGATTCTTCAAAGAGCACGTGCCCCTGGCACGGTGGTTGCAGCGAAGGTCGAGCCGCGGCCCTCTATGGGCCGCTATGACGGAGCGAGCGGAGCGCCACACGATGGACACGGCGAGGTTTCGAACCCGGCTGCATCCAATGATCCTCGGCGCCGCAGCGTCAGTGATGGTGGTGAGCCTCGTCGGCGTCGGCGCGATAACCGGGCTCATCCCGACCGCTAGCTCCCAGAAGAGCGAAGCAGGGGCGAACGCGAGCAACGCCCCCGGCGCACAGCAGGCGCCGAGCGACGAGCATGCGTCGCTCGGCCCTGCCCGGACGAGTTGCCATGCCTGCGGCGTGGTCCAGTCGATCCACACCGTTGAAGTGAAGGGCGATGCGAGCGGCATCGGCGCAGTGGCCGGCGGCGTGGCGGGCGGTGTGCTCGGCAACCAGTTCGGGCAGGGTCGGGGAAACGCGGTGGCGACGGTGGTCGGCGCCGCAGGCGGCGCCCTGGCGGGTAATGAGATTGAAAAGGACGTCAAGAAGCGGGTCGTGTACCGAGTGACGATGCGGATGGACGACGGCTCTTACCGGACGCTATCGCAGTCGGCGCCCCCTGTTGTCGCGATCGGCAACAAGGTGCAGATCGTCGATGGCGTCGTGGTGCCGCGCTCGTGAGCCGGGCGCGCGGACGGTACTGGCAATGAGTTTGCGCACCGCTTGGCGATGACGAGGTGATACCGGCGGCCTGGTGCCGCCACTGGCAGACAACGTCACTACATCCTCCCCGGGAGAGCTCTCCTCCGAGCAGCAGCGATTTCACGAGCTCTCCATTTCAAGCCCGCTCCCCTCCCCGCGGGCTTTCTTTTTTTGCGCTGCAGCGATCCTGCTATTTGATGTGTTTTGCTAGCTGTCTCGGACCGACTTCTCCGCCATACACATTGCCCAGCGCGTCCACCGCCACACCCTCCGCTGCGCTGGTACCCTGCATTTCGAGCGGATCGGGTATGCGGTACAGGACCTTGCCGTCTTTGAGGCTGCCGATTCGGATCCCTCTCTTCCATCCCGGGTGCGGCGCGACCCCGTTCGATTCGGAGTCGGCCACATAGAGCATGTCGCCGCGTATATAAATCCCGCTCGGGCGACCGAACTGCTTCCACTCGGCGATGAACCGGCCGTCCTGATCGAGTATCTGGACCCGCATGTTCCCCCGGTCGGCGACGTATAGCCGCCCCTCCGCATCGATGGCGAGGTCGTGCGGGGTCCTGAACTCGACTGGCCCCGATCCGAGGTTGCCGAAGGACTTAATGAACTTGCCGTCCTTCGTGAACTTCGAGATCCGCGCGACGGTATCCGGTCGGGCATCAACCGCCTGCCCCGAATGACCCTCGGCGATGAACAGGTCGCCATTCGGCGCCATGACGACGCTGGTCGGTTCGGTCAGGGCATCCGGCGGGTTTCCGGCTACGCCCGCCGTGCCCAGCGTGAGCAGGACCTTTCCGTCCGGACTGAACTTGACGACGATGTGGCCCTTTGCGCCTGCTTCCGGGTTTTTCTTGCGTTCCCGCTCATTTGCGCCGCGTTCGTCAACCACCCACACGTTGCCGTCCCGGTCGATGTAGATCTTGTGCGGAAAGACAAACATGCCGGCGCCAAAGCTCTGTAGCAGGTTGCCGGACGAATCGAATTTGAGCACCGGCGGCACGGTTGAACCGGCACAGCTGTCGTAGGCGAACGGGGACGCGCCAGGCGGGATGTCCGGATTGGCGCCGCATCGGTTGGCGACCCAGACCGATCTGCCATCGTTGTCGATCGCGACCGCGTTCAGCGCTCCCCACGTCCGGCCGTCCGGGAGCTTGCCCCACGGGGCGACGGTATGGTACGGATTGGGCAGGTCATTGGTCGGCGGGACATCGCTCTCCGCGGGCGCGCCAGCACCGCCTAGCGTCACCGCGGCAACCGTCGCGACCCTCAGCAACGTCAACCGACCTGTGCGTGCCATTCGCCTTTCCCCCCAGTCATCCACCGGCAGTCGGCGCTGCGTTCGCTGAGCCGCCAGCGCAAGCCTACTCCGGTTTGCGCGGCCGGCCGGCTCGTCCTGGCGCCGCATCGCAAATCGCTTGGGCGCCGTATTCGGCCGGATGCATCGGCCTTCCCGGCGTGGTCCTGCGGCATTGGGTGCCGGCCGCGTTCCCGCGCGGCGTGCCAGATTGCGGCGCGGTTGGTGGAATAATCGCGGGCGGGGTGTGTTGGCGCCACGCCCGCCAACGTTGACCACCGATGAATCCAGCCCTCCACTGGCTAGCCCGGCGCCTCGCCGATTACCTCTCCCAGCCGCGGCGGGGCGCCCAGGTTGCAACCTCCTCGCAGCAGCTGCTTGAGTCCACGCTGGAACCCGGTGACGTGCTGCTTGTCGACGGGAACACGCGCGTCAGCATCGCGATCAAATATCTTACGCAGTCCACCTGGTCGCATGCGGCGCTCTGCATTGGCACCGCGCTCGGGCCGCCAAAGCCGAACGAGGAACCGCGGCTCCTGGTTGAGGCCGACATGCGCGAAGGGGTGCGCGCGGTGCCGATCCGCATCTTCGCGGGCATGCACACCCGCATCTGCCGGCCGGTGGGGCTGTCGGCAGAAGACTTGCGCCGCGTGATCGACTTTGCCGTGTCGCAAATCGGTGCGCGTTACGATCTTAAGAATGTCGTCGACCTGGCGCGCTATCTGATCCCGACCCCACCGGTACCAGTGCGGTGGCGGCGCCGGCTGATCGCCCTGGGCAGCGGCGATCCGACGCGCGCCATCTGTTCGACGCTGATCGCGCAGGCGTTCCAATCGGTGCGCTATCCGATCCTGCCGGACGTCACCTTGGAGAGATCCGGTGATCCGGCGTGCATCGATTGCTACCGCGAGATCCTGCGCATCCGCCACCACAGCCTTTACACGCCGCGCGACTTTGACATTTCCCCGTACTTCGAAGTAGTGAAGCCCACGCTGGCGCACGCTTTCGACTATCGCCGAATCGACTGGGCAGCGGATCCGGCCTGACCAAGGGGGACGGTCTAGGGGCAGTCGCGTCTTGCTCGCAATCGGCCTCGAGTCGCGATCCGGACTGGTCGGCGGCCCGGTGCGTCAGATGGCGACGTCGGCTTTGATCGGCGCGTGAGGCTCGTAACCCTCGACCTCGAAATCCTCGATTCGGTAGTCATCGATGCTGTCCGGACGACGCAGCAGCCGCAGGCGCGGAAACGGGCGCGGTGCGCGCTGTAGTTGCACCTGGACTTGCTCGAGATGGCTCAAATAGACGTGCACGTCACCGCCCACCCAGACGAGCTCGCCCGGCGCCAAATTGCATTGCTGCGCCAGCATGAGCTGCAGTGCCGATCCTCCCACCCAGTTGAACGGCGCGCCCAGCACAAGGTCGGCGCTGCGTTGGAAGAGCAGGCACGAGAGCCTGCCGTTCGCGACGTGGTACTGATAGACCATGTGGCAGGGCGGCAGGGCCATCTGATCCAGTTCGGCCACGTTCCAGGCGTGGAACAGCATGCGCCGGCTCGACGGATTCGCACGCAGGGTCTCAATGAGCGTCGCGATCTGGTCGTATTCGCGTCCGTCGGGCCCGGCCCACCGTCGCCACTGCTTCCCATAAACCGGTCCCAGCTCGCCCCAGCGCACGGCAAAGGCATCGTCGGCCAGGATCCGGCGCTCGAACTCCTCCTGGCCGATCGCCTCGCCGGTGGCCTTGCGATACTTGTCGAGCGGCCAGTCAGTCCAGATCCGGACGTTTTGCTGCAGTAGCGACTGCAGGTTGGTGCGCCCGGTCAGGAACCACAGCATTTCCTTGACCGCGGTTTTCCAGTACACGCGTTTAGTGGTGAGGATCGGCACCGATTGGCTGAGGTCGAATCGGACCATCGCCCCGAATGCGGACAAGGTCCCCACCCCGGTTCGGTCGCTGCGCCGGTTCCCGTGGTCGACGACGTGCCGCAGCAGGTCGAGATACTGGTGTTCGGGGTGCCTGCTCATGTGGACCGAGATGACGGGCGGGCGCCCGCAGCGTCCCGGATCGGGGCATCGGGCGGGAAGCATACCAAGCCGCGGCCAGCTGGTTCCATCTCGTCAACCCCGACGCCGGCCGGGAAACTCGCACCCGGGCATGCTTGGTCGCCCCTTCACCCTAGTGAACGATATAGCTGAACAGCTCGCGCGCGGACTGGAAGCGCTCCTCGGGGCGTTTCGCCAGCAGCCGTTCGAGCAGCGGCTGGTAGCCGGCGAGGCGTTTCGGCAGCCGCGGGATCTCGCCGTGGACGTGCTGGTACGCCAGCGCCGACGCATTGTCGCCGTCGTAGAGATGCTTGCCGGCCAGCATTTCGTACAGGACGACGCCGACCGCATAGAGGTCGCCGCGCTCGTCGTGCGGTTGCCCGAGACATTGCTCCGGACTCATGTAGAGCGGCGTGGCCATCACCATGCCCTTCTGCGTGAGCGTCGAGGTCGCGTCGAGCTCGCGCGCCAGACCGAAATCGAGGATCGCGAGGCGGTGATTCTCGCGGAACATGATGTTTTGCGGCTTCAAGTCGCGGTGCACGACGCCGGCCGCGTGCACCGCATCGAGGGCCTTCGCGATCTGGACCAGGATCTTCAGCGCGCCCATCGAGCTGATGCCCGCGCGGATGCGCTCGTGCAGATCGCCGCCCGGGAAATACTCCATCGCCAACCACGGGCTGGTCGAGGCGAACCCGTGATCGAAGATCATGACCACGTGCTCGTTCTGGATCCGCTGGATGAGCTTGTACTCGCGCATGAACCGGGCGCGCGACCGCTGGTCGCTCGCGAGCCTCGGATCGAGCATCTTGAGGACCAGTTGCAGGCCGTCGGCGGCGCGCTCGGCCAAGTACACGCGTGACATCCCGCCCTCGCCGATCCGGCGCAGAACCCGGTAGCCGGGAACGTTGACGCCGTGGTCCCCCGGCGGCTGCCCGATCTCCCCGACGCGCAGTTGCTGGGTGACGCGCATCGTATCGACGTCGCGCGAGCTCTCGACCGACTCGAGCAGCGCCTCCTTGATCGCCATGGCGAGGCGGATCGGGGTGAGATCGCCCTTCTTCAGATAGTCGGAGGCCCCGGCCTTGATCGCCTTGACCGCCAGGTCCTCGCCGCCCACGTCCGACAGCACGAGCGTCGGCGGGATGGTGGCGCCGGCGTGCAGACCGTTCAGCCACGCGAGTCCGTCCTCACCGGGTCCCAGGCCATTGTCGAGCAAGAGCACGTCGAAGCGCCGCCAATCGAAACCGGCGATCGGCTTGCCCTGCGCGGCCGGGTCCCAGAGCGTGACCTCGGCCTCCGGCATTGCGCTCGCGAGATACTGCGCAACGCGCGCGCGGAACTCCGGCGAATCATCGATGACCAGGACGCGCATAGCGTGCGGACCGGGAGTGCCTCAGTACCGAGAGTGCGGGCCCGATGATAGCTTGTTCCGCCACGGCGCTCTACGCGGCGGCACGAGCCACAGCGCGACGGCTACCGCAATTGCGAACGCGAGGTAGGCGGTGGTGAACGCCCACTCTGGAAAGTCATAGTAGAGCAGCCGGCCCACCCACCGCGCAACGCAACTGGACGAGTCGGGATGCGCGCCGCGGAGCGCGTATTCCCACACCGTGAGTGGGCACGCGATGCCCGCGGCTGCCTCCGCCGCAACCAGCGCAATCGCTCCGAGGTGGGCGTAGCGGAAGGCCCGATTTCGGATCCATCGCCAGTGCCACGCGGCGCCGGCGAGTATCAGCGCGAACCCGCCGACCACAAACACCACGAACGCGAAGTGGACGACGAGAACGAGATCGGCGAGGCGGCCGCTCATGGCAGTGCATCCGGTCCGCCAACCCGTGCGTCACGGGTCGGCGCCGGTCACGTAGGGCCGGCTCCGATCGGCACACCACTCGCTCCAGGAGCCGGCGTACAGGCGGCTGCCGGTGAGTCCCGCGATCTCCATCGCGAGGAGGTTGTGGCACGCGGTGACTCCCGAGCCGCACAGGTGCACGATCTGGGTCGGCGACAAGTCCCGCTGCACGGCACGCCACGCGCGCAATAGGTCGGCCGCCGGCTTGAAGCCGCCGTCGGGCTCGAGGTTGTCCTTGAAGAATCGGTTGACCGCGCCGGGGACGTGGCCGGCCACCGGATCGAGCGTTTCGTTTTCGCCGCGATAGCGCTCGGCGGCGCGCGCGTCGACGAGCCGCAGCGCGGGGTCACGCAGGTGCGAGGCGACGAAGGCCACATCGACCGCGAGCGGCCGCACCGCGGCGATGAAGCGCTTGGGCTCAACCCGCGGCGGCGCGGCCGTTTGCGGACGGTCCTCGCGCAGCCATCTGCCGTAGCCACCGTCGAGCACGGCCACGGCGTCGTGGCCAAGCCAGCGCAGCAGCCACCAAGCGCGCGCGGCATACACGCCGCCGTGTGCGTCATAGGCAACGACCTGCGCCTGCGGCCCGACCCCGGCGGCCCCGAGCTTGGCGGCAAACACCGCCGGGTCGGGCAGCGGATGGCGACCGTTCGCGCCGGTGAGCGGCCCCGACAGATCGGTGTCGAGATGCATGAACCGCGCGCCCGGGATGTGCCCCTGGAGATATTGCGCGCGGCCCCAGTCGGGGCGCGCGAGGTCATGGCGGCAGTCGAACACGATCCAGTTCGGATCGTCGAGGTGGGCGGCCAGCACGCCAGTGGTAACCAACGTGGTGTGATTCATTGCGGGACCGGGTTGGTCGTCGGTGTTCCACGCCACTATAGCGCCACCGAAACCCGAGTGTCATCGGCCGCCGGCAGCGCCGGGGTTTGAGGCTAGCGACCGATACGGCTTCGCCGCGAGCGACGCCGCGAACCTCGCGCGAAGTTAGATCCGACGAACAGCTTTCCCGCCGGCCCTGACCGACCTCGTTCAGCGCGAGAACGGCCGCCGGCGAAGGAGCTTGGTTGACCCTGGTTTCGCGAATCGGCTAGAGTTCGGCAGTACCCATCCTCCATTGCTACCGATGGCGAAGGCTGCTGACAATCGGCTGGCCGACGATTCACCCAAGAGCTTCGAGGGCGCGCTCGCCGAGCTCGAGCAGGTGGTGCAATCGATGGAGTCCGGGCAGCTCACGCTCGAGCAGTCGCTCGCCGCGCACCGACGCGGCGTCGAGCTGGCGAAGTACTGCCAGGCGATCCTCGCGCAGGCGCAGGCCGAGGTGCGCGTGCTCGAAGCAGAGTCCCTGAAAACGCTGCCCGGTGACGACGCCCAAGGTTGAGTTTCGCGCCTGGACTGCGAGGGTCCAGCAGCGCATCGAGGCCGCGCTCGAACGCTGCCTTCCGGCGGCCGAGCATGCGCCGCAGCGACTGCATGCGGCGATGCGCTATGCCGTCCTCGGCGGCGGCAAGCGCGTGCGCCCGCTGCTCGCTTTCGCGGCGGGCGAGCTCGCGCGGGCCCCAACGGAGCGGATCGACGCCGCGGCCTGTGCGGTCGAGCTGATCCATGCCTATTCCCTGGTCCACGACGACCTGCCGTGCATGGACAACGACGTCTTGCGACGGGGTAAGCCGACCGTGCACGTCGAGTTCGACGAGGCGACGGCGATACTCGTCGGCGACAGCCTGCAGGCGCTCGCGTTTGAGATGCTGGCGACCGGGCGACTCGCCGATGATGCATCGACGCAGCTCGAAATGCTCCGCGCCGCGGCAGTCGCGAGCGGCACGCGCGGGATGGCCGGCGGTCAGGCGATCGACCTCGCGTCGATCGGACAGGTGCTCACGCTGCCGGAGCTCGAGTTCATGCACATCCTGAAGACCGGGGCGCTGATCCGCGCCGCGGTCACTCTCGGCGCGCGCTGCGGCAGCGCGTTGAGCGCGGAGGAGTTCGGCCATCTGGACCGCTACGCGAAATGCGTCGGCCTCGCCTTTCAGGTGATCGACGATGTCCTCGACGCCGAGGCCCCGACGGCGACGCTCGGCAAGACGGCGGGCAAGGACGCGGCGCGGGGCAAGCCGACCTATGTGTCGGTCATCGGACTCGGGCGCGCGCGCGAGCTCGCGCGCGCGCTGCGGCGCGACGCCCACGCCGCCGTCGAGGGCTTCGGCGCGCGGGCGGAGCGACTGCGCGACCTCGCCGACTTCATCGTCTTGCGCGAGTTCTGAAGCGCCCGCGATGAGGGAGGAGGGGAAGGGTTAGAATTGGCGCCATCCGGTCGCCCCCGATTCGCGTTGCCCTCGCACCCTGCGCCGATGTACGAGCTTCTCGACACGATCAAGTCCCCCGCCGATGTGCGGCAGCTCGACCGCCGGCGGCTGAGCCAGCTCGCCGACGAGCTGCGCGCGTTCGTGCTCGAGTCGGTGAGCAAGACGGGCGGGCATCTGTCGTCCAATCTGGGCACCGTCGAGCTCACGATCGCGCTGCATCACGTCTTCGACACGCCGGAGGACCGGATCGTGTGGGATGTGGGGCACCAGACCTATGCGCACAAGATCATCACCGGGCGGCGCGAAGGAATGACGCGCCTGCGGATGTTGGGCGGCATCTCCGGTTTTCCGCGGCGCACCGAGTCGGTCTACGACACCTTCGGCACGGCGCACTCGAGCACCTCGATTAGCGCGGCGCTCGGGATGGCGATCGGCGCCAAGCGCCAGGGCGAGCGGCGGCACGTGGTGGCCGTGATCGGCGATGGGGCGATGTCGGCCGGGATGGCGTTCGAGGCGATGAACAATGCCGGCATCGCCGATGTCGACCTGCTGGTGATCCTCAACGACAACGATATGTCGATCTCGCCTGCGGTCGGCGGCATGAATCGCTATCTCGCCCGCCTGGTGTCGGGCCGGTTCTACGCCGCGGCCCGCCGGGCGGCCGAGAAGGTCCTGTCGGGCGTGCGGCCCCTGTGGGAGCTCGCGAAAAAGGTCGAGGAACACGCAAAGGGCATGGTGGTGCCGTCCACGCTGTTCGAGGAGTTCGGCTTCAACTACATCGGGCCGATCGATGGCCACGATCTGGACTCGCTCATCCCGACGCTGAGGAACATCAAGGAGCTCAAGGGTCCGCAGTTCCTCCACATCGTCACCCAGAAGGGGCAGGGCTACAAGCTCGCCGAGGCGGACCCGGTCCTGTACCACGGCGTGTCCAAGTTCGAGCCCGCGGCCGGCATCAGCGGCGGCAAGGTCGGCGGCAAGCCGAGCTTCACGCAGGTGTTCGGCGACTGGCTATGCGACATGGCCGCGCGCGACCCGCGACTGATCGGCGTCACGCCGGCGATGCGCGAGGGATCGGGGCTGGTGAAGTTCTCGGAGCAGTTTCCCGACCGCTACTTCGACGTCGGCATCGCCGAGCAGCACGCGGTGACCTTCGCGGCCGGACTCGCGTGCGAAGGGCTGAAGCCGGTGGTCGCGATCTACTCGACCTTCCTGCAGCGCGCCTATGATCAGTTCATCCACGACGTCGAGATCCAGAACCTCCCGGTCCTGTTCGCGCTCGACCGCGCGGGACTGGTCGGGGCGGACGGCGCGACCCATCACGGCGCGTTCGACCTGTCCTACCTGCGCTGCGTCCCGAATGTCACCGTCATGGCGCCGGCCGACGAGAACGAGTGCCGGCAGATGCTCTATACCGGATTCCTGCTCGACACCCCGGCGGTGGTGCGCTATCCGCGCGGCGCCGGCCCGGGCGTGGCGGTGGAAGAGGAGATGCGCGCGCTGCCGATCGGCAAGGCGCAAGTGCGCCGCGAGGGGCGGCGCGTCGCGTTGCTCGCATTCGGCACGCTGCTCAAGCCGGCGCTCGAAGCGGGCGAGGAGCTCGACGCGACCGTCGTCAACATGCGGTTCGTGAAGCCGCTCGACGGCGAGCTCGTGGCGCAGCTCGCGCGCGCGCACGCGCTGCTGGTGACGGTCGAAGACAACGTCGTCATGGGTGGCGCGGGGAGCGCCGTGATCGAGCACCTCGCGGCGAAGGGGATCGTCGCGCGCGTGCTCCAGCTCGGCTTGCCGGACCACTTCATCGACCACGGCGACCAGACGCAGCTGCTCGCCCAGGTCGCGCTCAGCAAGGAAGGGATCTTGACGGCGGTGCGCGCCCGGCTCGCGGAGATCGCCGTGCCGGCGCCGGCGCGGGCCGCTTGACCCTGAGCGGTCAAGGGTTTCTGCGGCCGGGTTGGCAGGGGGGTGCGTGCTAGAATCGGCGCGTGCGCTGCAGGAACCATCTCCCCCGCATCGCGAAAAGGCCTCTTGCATGAACACGCGCGACCTGCCCGGCGCGAATCGCGCCGCGGCCGCCGATATCCCCGATGTCCAGGCCTCGGCCGATACGCGCCAGCTCGCGATCGACAGGGTCGGGATCAAGTCGATTCGTCACCCGATCAAGGTGGCGGAAAAGGGCGGCGGCGTGCAGCACACGATCGCGACGTTCAACATGTACGTCGGGCTGCCCCACCACTTCAAGGGCACGCACATGTCGCGCTTCGTCGAGATCCTGAGCGCCCACGAGCGCGAGATCTCGGTCGACACGTTCAAGAAGATGCTGCGCGAGATGGTGCAGCGCCTCGAGGCGGAGTCGGGTCATATCGAGATGAGCTTTGCGTATTTCGTCAACAAGGCGGCGCCGGTGTCCGGCGTGCAGAGCCTGATGGACTACGACGTCACCTTCGTCGGCGGCATCGAGCGCGGGAAGCAGACGTTCACGATGAAGGTGATTGTGCCGGTCACCAGCCTGTGCCCGTGCTCGAAGGAGATCTCCGACTACGGCGCGCACAACCAGCGCTCGCACGTCACCATCGCCGCGCGCACGCGCGGCTTCGTCTGGATCGAGGACCTGATCGCGTACGCCGAGGCCGAAGCGTCCTCGGAGCTGTATGGGCTGCTCAAGCGCCCGGACGAGAAGCTGGTGACCGAGCGGGCGTTCGACAATCCGAAGTTTGTCGAGGACATGGTGCGCGACGTCGCCGCGCGCCTCAACGGCGACGACCGGATCGAGTGGTACGCGGTGGAAAGCGAAAACTTCGAGTCGATCCACAACCACTCTGCCTACGCGCTGATCGAGCGCGAGAAGCCGCGCGGCGCCTAACGCTCGGGCGGCGCCGCGCCTCATCCCGTCCGGCGGCCCGCCGCTGCCAAAGCGCCCGGCGTCCTGCTACGGTTCGCGGCCATGACGCGTTCGAGCGCAATCGCGTTGCTGCTCGCGCTCGCGGCAGCGGCCGTTCACGCGACGACCGTCATGGTCATTGCGCTCGATCAGGGCCGCGCCCAGGTGATCATCGATGGCGTGGTGGTGAGGGAGCTGCGCAGCGGCCAGACCTCGCCCGAGGGCGTGCGCCTGGTGAGCGCGGATCGCAACCGGGCGGTGCTGGACGTGGCGGGGCGGGAGATCGCCCTCGGCCTCGGCCAGTCGACGCTCGCCACCGCCGCGCTCAGAGCCGACCCGCACGGGCAGTTCTTCACCACCGCCCGCATCAACGGCATTGGCACCGCCGCCGTGATCGACACCGGCGCAACGTTGGTGACCCTCTCCCGCGACGAGGCGCAGCGGCTGTCGATCAACCTCGCCGGCGCCTCCCGGGTCGAGATCTCGACCGCGGGCGGGCCGCGGTTCGGCTACCGGGTGAACCTCGGGAGCGTGGACGTCGGGGGCATCACGCTGCGCAACGTCGAGGCGCTGGTGATGGAGGGCGGCCGCGAACAACTGCCGGTCACGCTGATCGGGATGAGCTTCTTGAACGGCGTGGAGATGCACCGCGCCGGCGACACACTCACCCTGAGCCGCCGACTGTTCTGACCGGCGCCGCGCGTCGCCTGCCGCGACCGGTGAGCGGCCACCGGCATTCGCTGCGGGACCGCTCGGCGCCGCCGGCTGCCGGCGCGCCCGGGGCGAGTCCCGCGCGGACGAAGCGGCGCTGCGCTCAGAAGCGCTTCGTCAGCACCATCGTCTCGCCGTCGCGCTTCATCTCGGTCCGGTTGAGGAAGCTCATGCCGAGGAGCGCTATCGGGAGCGGGCTGTCGATGACGACGGCGTCGACGTTGTTGATCGTCATCGCGCCGATGCGCACCGTATCGAGCTGCACCTTCCAGGCCGCGGCCTGGCCGGCGGCCGTCTGCACCAAGCCGCGCGGGGCGTCGAGGTAGTTGATGCCAAGTCGCCGCGCCTCGACCGCCGGCAGCGCAACCATCGTTGCGCCGGTGTCGACCATGAATCGCAGCGTCCCGCCGTTGATCTGGCCGTCGGTCGTGAAGTGGCCGCGGTCGTCGGCCTTCAGCGTCGCGCTCGTGCTGCCGCCGCCGGTTGCGGCGTAGTGCTGCGACAGCTTGAGCGTGCGGCGCTTGCCGTCGATCTCGAACGTCGCGCCGTCGTGATCCACCGCGACCAGGGTGACGCCGTCGGCGGTTCGCTGCCCCACGGTCATCGTCCGCGGCGGGCTGCCGTCGATCGATACGAGCGCTTTGTTGCTGAACAAACCGACCACGTTGAGGTCGGTGGCGAACGCCGCCGCGGGAAGCGTTAGGAGGACCCCGAGCCATGCCATAAAATCGGTGCGCTTCATGCGAGAGGACTCGTCGTGAAACCGATCGCCATCTTCCGCCACAGCCCCACCGAGGGTCCAGGGTATTTTGCCGATTATCTCGACGCCCAAGCGATTCCCTGGGTGCTGGTGCGGGTCGACGCCGGGGAGCCGATCCCGGCCGGCCCGGACGCTTTCGCCGGACTCGCGTTCATGGGCGGGCCGATGAGCGTCAACGACGAGCTGCCGTGGATCGGGAAGACGCTGGCGCTCATCCGGCGCGCAGCCGATGGCGGCGTGCCCTGCCTCGGCCATTGCCTCGGCGGGCAGCTCATGTCGCGCGCCCTGGGCGGGGTCGTGGCGCGCAATCCGGTGAAGGAGATCGGCTGGGGCGCGGTGCGGGTACCCGAGGACCCGACGGCGCGGGCGTGGTTCGGCGACACGCGGGAGTTTCTCGCCTTCCATTGGCACGGCGAGACCTTCACCGTGCCGCAGGGCGCGAGCCGGATCCTCGGCAGCGCCTACTGCGCCAATCAGGCATTCGTGCTCGGCAACCACCTTGGCATGCAGTGCCATGTCGAGATGACGCCCGAGCTGATCCGGGCATGGTGCGCGGACTGGGGCAGCGAGGTCCGCGGCCGCGCCGGGCCGTCGGTGCAGACGCCGGAGCAGATGGCGGAGCGGATCGACGAGCGCGTGGGCGACCTGAATGCGGTGGCGGCGCGGCTGTACGAGCGGTGGGTGGCAGGGCTCGCGCGGTGAGCCGGCGTACCGTGCCCGGGCGAATCCGCATGGCGCGACGGACCGTACAGGTAGATATGAAACGGATCAGGCGACAGATGAGGGCCTGGACGGCGGCGGGTGCGCCGCACGCCCTGGTCATCCGCGCCGCCGGCGTGGCGGCGGTCGTGATCGTCCCCGGTGCCTGGGCGTTGTGGCTCGCCTGGCGGGTGCTGCGCGCGCGCGCCGCGGCGAGCTGAGGCGCGCGCCGGCCGGCCGCGCCGCCGATCGGCCGTTTTAGTCCCGGAAGTTGCCGAACTGCAGCGGGATCTCGACGACCGATTTCTTCACGAGCTGGATCACCTGCTGCAGGTCGTCTTTCTTGGCCCCCGACACGCGCACGGCGGCGCCCTGGATGCTCGCCTGGGCCTTGACCTTGCTTTCCTTGACGAGCTTCACGATCCGCTTCGCGCGTTCCTGCTCGATGCCGTTGCGTACCTCGATCGGCTGCTTCACCTTGTTCCCGCCGACCTTCTCGCTCGGCTTCGCGTCGAAGGCCCGAACGTCGACGCCGCGCTTGGCGCACTTGCCGGTGAAGATGTCCATCACCTGCTTCAGTTTGAAGTCGTCGTCGGCATAGATCGTGAGCGCGAGCTCGGCCTGTTCGATGCGCGCGTCGGAGCCCTTGAAGTCGAAGCGGTTCTGAATTTCCTTGTTCGCTTGGTCGACGGCGTTCTTCAGCTCCATCTTGTTCACTTCGGATGTGATGTCGAATGAGGGCATAGGGGCGTTTCCCAAGTCGAGCGGGTCCGCGCACCGCCGCGCCAGCACGAGCCAAGCGCCGGGCGCCCTATGGCCTACGCGCTGAACTCCGCTCCGGCGTACTGCCCCGGGATCTTGATGTTCCCGGCGGCGATTTCCAGCGTGAGGAGCGCGATCCGGGCGTTGATCGGCTCGGTCACGTCCGCGGCGAGGGCGAGCCGCACTGCGGCGGCGTTGCGCACACCGATCCGGCGGGTGAAGTCGCCCTTCCAGATGTTGTCGTACAGGTCGCGTCCGAGCTGGAGCACCGCGACCCCGGTGTCGGCCACGGCGCTCGCGACGAAGACCTCCGGCATGGCGGCGACCCAGTCGCGCCCGCTGCCGATCGGCTTCACGCCGCGCTCGCGGCACGCTTCGATCGCGCCGCTGCGATCGGCGCCGAGCATGATGTAGACGACGTCGGCACCGGCGTCGATCTCGGCCGCGGCGATGCGCTTCGCCGCGGCAGCGTCGTCCCGGACGCCGGAGAAGTTCGTCAGCAGCTTCGCCGTGGCATTGGTGTACGTGAGCCCGCCCGCGAACGCGGCGCGCGCTTGCAGCGCCGGACGGGTACGCAATCCGGCCAGGTGACCGACCGTGTTCGCACGGGTGAGCAGCCCGGCGGCGGCGCCGGCGAGCCAGCTCGACTGCTCCTGCAGCACCTCGTAGATGGCGAGGTTCGGGCGCAGGAGCTCGCCCTGGATGAGGGTGAAGCGCTGGTCGGGGAACTCCCATGCGATGCGCTGCGCCGCCGCGCTCGCCTGATCGCCGTAGGCGATCACCATCTTCGCATTCGAGTCGGCGAGCTCGCGCAGCGCCGATTTCATCGCCTCCTCCTGCGGCGCCACGTCGTCCACGTAGCGGATCGGAATACCCAGCTCGTCGCGCACGCGCAGCAGGCCGCGATAGCCCGCCTCGATCGACCCGCCGTCGTCGACGCGCCCCGGGAACATGGCGACGATCGGGCCCCGTTCGGGCGGCAGCGACCGGAACTTGTCGCACGCGCCGAGGGCGGGCACGGCCGCGGCGGCGAGCAGTAGGCGCCGGCGGTGGTTCGGTGGAGCGGCGATGCGCATCGGGGCGCTATTGTAGCCGCCGCGCGAACGCGCTCGCCCGCGGTGCGATAATTCGCGCCGCTCCCCCCGTTAGCAGCTCGTGGCGCTTCCGCTACCGATCGACGCTCGTTCAGCGCGGATTCAAGCGCGCCGGGCGAACCTGCCCCAGCCGAGCTTTGCGCCCGAGCTGCCGATTGCGGCCGCGCGCGACACCGTCGCCCGGGCGATACGCGAACACCAGGTGGTGATCGTCTGCGGCGAGACCGGCTCGGGCAAGACGACGCAGCTGCCGAAGATCTGCCTCGACATCGGCCGCGGCGTGGCGGGGCTCATCGGCCACACGCAGCCGCGCCGCATCGCCGCGCGGGCGACCGCCGCCCGCATCGCGCAGGAACTGCACACCGAGCTCGGGCAGGCGGTCGGGTTCAAGATCCGCTTCACCGACCGCACCAGTGCGTCGAGCTACATCAAGCTGATGACCGACGGCATCCTCCTCGCCGAGACGCAGGGCGATCCGGAGCTGCGCCAGTACGACACGCTCATCATCGACGAGGCGCACGAGCGCAGCCTCAACGTCGACTTTCTGCTCGGGTATGTGCGGGCGCTGCTGCCGCGGCGGCCGGACCTGAAACTCATCGTCACCTCGGCCACGCTCGACGCCGGGCGGTTCGCCCGGCACTTCGACGACGCGCCGGTGATCGAGGTCTCGGGCCGGCTCTATCCGGTGGAGGTGCGTTATCGCCCGCTCGAGCGCGACGACCGGGACGACCCGGATCTCGACCAGGCGATCTGCGACGCGGTCGACGAGTGCGCGCGCGCGGGGCCCGGCGACGTCCTCGTCTTCCTCCCGGGCGAGCGCGAGATCCGGGAGGCCGCCGAAGCGCTGCGCAAGCACCACCCGCCGCAGACCGAGATTCTGCCGCTCTACGCGCGGCTCTCCGCGCCGGAGCAGGAGCGGGTGTTCCGGCCGCATGTCGGGCGCCGGATCGTGCTCGCGACCAATGTCGCCGAAACGTCGCTCACCGTGCCGGGCGTGCGTTATGTGGTGGACACGGGGCTCGCGCGAGTCAAGCGCTACAGCTATCGCCACAAGATCGAGCAGCTCCAGGTCGAGCGCGTCTCGCAGGCGGCGGCGAAGCAGCGCGCCGGCCGCTGCGGCCGCGTCGCCGCCGGCGTGTGCATCCGGCTGTACGACGAGGAGGACTTCGGCCGGCGCGCGGCGCACACCGATCCGGAGATCCTGCGCTCGTCGCTCGCGGCGGTGATTCTGCGCATGGGCGCGCTGGGCCTGGGCGCGGTCGAGGAGTTTCCGTTCATCGACGCACCGCCGCCGCGGGCGATCGCCGACGGCTACGCGCTGCTCGCCGAGCTGGGGGCGGTCGACGAGGCGCGCGCGTTGACCGCGCTCGGACGCGAGCTCGCGCAGCTGCCGGTCGACCCGCGCGTCGGGCGCATGATCCTCGCGGCGCGGGACGAAGGGAGCCTGCCGGAGGTGCTGGTCATCGCCGCGGCGCTGGTGGTGCCGGACCCGCGCGAGCGGCCGCTCGAGCGGGCCCAGGCGGCGGACGCGGCGCAGCAGAAGTTCGTCGGCGACAAGTCGGACTTCCTCTCGTATCTCAAGCTGTGGCAGTTCTTCGACGATGGCGTGCACCGCGAGTCGAACCGCAGGCTGCGCGAGGCGTGCCGCGAGCAGTTCCTGTCGTTCACCCGCCTGCGCGAGTGGCGCGACATCCACGCGCAGCTCAAGGAGCGCGTCGGCGAGCTCGGGCTGAAGGTCGGCGCGCCGCTGCCGGATGCGGGGCAGTACGCGCGCGTCCACCGCGCCTTGCTCGCCGGGCTGCTCGGCAACGTCGGGTTGAAGACCGACGAGGCTGCCGCGGCGGCAGGCAAGGGGTTCTCGGCTGGCCCGTATCTCGGCGCGCGCGGCATCAAGTTCTGGATCCACCCCGGCTCCTCGCTCCTCAAGCGTTCGCCGCGGTGGCTGGTCGCCGCTGAACTCACCGAGACCACGCGTCTCTACGCCCGCTGCGTCGCCGGCATCGAGCCGGAGTGGTTCGAGCGCATCGGCTCGCACCTGCTCAAACGGGCCCAGAGCGATCCGCACTGGGAGAAGCGGCGCGCCGAAGTGGTCGCGCTCGAACGCGGCACGCTGTACGGGCTGCCGGTGTACGTGAACCGTCGGGTGAGCTACGGCCGGATCGATCCGGTCGAGGCGCGGCGGATCTTCATCCGGCAGGCGCTCGTCGCCGGCGACTGGGACGCGCGCGCGCCGTTCTTCGTCCACAACCGTCGGCTGGTGCGCGAGATCGAGGCGCTCGAGCACAAATCGCGACGGCCCGACGTGCTGGTGGACGACGAGCTGATCTATGCCTTCTACGACAGTCTGGTGCCGGCCGACGTCTGCAGCGGGGCCGGATTCGATGCGTGGCGCGAGCCCGCTGAGCGCCAGCAGCCAAAGCTCCTCTTCCTCAAGCGCGAAGACCTGATGCGGCACCAGGCGGCGGGGATCACGACCGAGCTATTTCCCCACCAGCTTGAACTGGGCGGGCGGACCCTCGCGCTCGAGTACCTGCACGATCCCGGCGGGCCGCGCGACGGGGTGACGCTCACGGTGCCGCTGCTCGCGCTCAACCAGGTGAGCGCGGCGCGGTGCGAATGGCTGGTCCCGGGGTTGCTGAAGGAGAAGGTGCAGCTGCTCGCGAAATCGCTGCCGCAGCGGGTGCGCCACGCGCTCGCGCCGTTGCCCGAATTCGCCGCCGAATTCGTGGCTGCCGTCCAGCCGAGCGACACGCCGCTCGCGGAGGCGCTCGCGCGCTTCGCGCGCGAGACCCGCGGCGTGAACCTGCCGCTCGATCTATTCCGGCCGGAGACGCTGCCGGCGCATCTCGCGCTCAACTTCCGCGTGATCGACGAGGACGGCCGGCAACTCGCGCTCGGGCGCAGCCTCGGGCCGCTGCGCGCCGAGCTCGGCCGGCAAGCCGGCGAGCGCTTTGCGACGGTGGCGGGCGCCGGCGCCGCGCTCGTCGGCCTCACCGACTGGTCGTTCGGCGAACTCGAGGAAATGATGGAGGTGAAGCGCGGCGCGCAGACCCTGATCGGGTACCCCGCGCTGGTCGACCGCGGCACGGCGGTCGATCTCGAAGTCTTCGACTCGCCGGAGCAGGCCCGGGCGGTCCATCGCGCAGGCCTGCGCCGCCTCTTCATGCTCCAGCTGAAGGAGCAGGCACGCTACATCGAGAAAGGCCTGCCCGAGCCGCAGGCGATGGGATTGCGGGCGGCCGGCGCCGGTGCGGCGAAGGCGCTGCGCTCGCAGCTGGTCGCGGCCGCGTTCGATCGCGTGTGCCTCGCCGAGCCCCGGCCGCGGAACGCGGCGGAGTTCGCGCGCCGGCGGGACGAGGCGCGCAGCCGGGTAGCGCTGGTCGCGCAGGAGCTCGCGCGACTCACCGGCACGATCCTCGCCGCCCGCGAGGCGCTGCAGAAGAAGCTGCAGGCGGCGAAGGCCTTTGCCGCAGCGGTGCGCGACATCGCAGCGCAGCTCGAGCGGCTGCTGCCGGAGGACTTCGTCGTCGCGACGCCGTGGGAGCGCCTGCAACACTTCCCGCGCTACCTCAACGCCGCGAGCCTGCGACTCGACAAGCTGCGCGACGACCCGGCGCGCGACGCGCGCGCGCAGGCCGAGCTCGCCCCGCTCGAGGCGCAATGGCTGCGCGAGCGCGCGCGCCAGTCGCAGGGCGGCGCGGTGGATGCGCGGCTCGAGCAGTTCCGCTGGCTGCTCGAGGAGCTGCGCGTGCAGCTCTTCGCGCAAGCTTTGAAGACGCCGGTGCCGGTGTCGGTCAAGCGGCTGCAGAAGATGTGGGCGGCCATGGTGCGGTGAGCCGTCGCGCGCGGGCCGCGCCCCCAGCCCGTGGCGACCGTGCCCCTTCCTGTATCCTTCGCGCGATGTTCAAAGCCCTCGCCGACGCGCTGGCCGATCTGTTTCACCCGTGGGTACTGTGGCTCGTCGTGTGGCCGGTTGGCGCGGCGATCGCGCTTTGGGGTCTCGTCACCGCGCTCTTCGGCGGCCGGGCGGTCGACTGGCTCGCCTCGAGCGTGCGCCAATCGAGCGCGGGCGAATGGCTGGCGCAGTGGCTGCCGGTCGCCGCGGTGGCGAGCGGGCTCGGCTGGGTCCTGCTGCTCGCGCTGCTGGTGCCGCTCGTGCTGGTGAGCGCGAGCGTGATCCTGAGCGTGGTCTCGATGCCGGCGATGGTGGCGCGCATTACTGCGCGCGACTTCCCCGATCTCGCGCGCCGGCGGGGCGGGACGCTCGCCGGCAGCATCGGCAACGGGTTGGTCGCGATCGCGGTGTTCGTCGCGCTCGGGCTCGCCTCGCTCCCGCTGTGGCTCGTGCCGCTGCTGTGGCCGGTGCTCGCCGCGGCCCTGGTCGGCTACCTGAACCAGCGCATGTTCCGCTACGATGCGCTGGCGGAGCACGCGAGCGCGGCGGAGATGGCGCAGCTCTTCCGGCGCGAGCGCGGCGCGCTGTACGCGCTCGGGGTGCTGGTGTCGCTGCTGTCCTATGTCCCGCTCGCGGGGCTGGTCGTTCCGGTGCTCGCCGGGCTCGTGTTTATCCACTATTGCCTGGCGCGGCTGGCGGCGCTGCGCCGCGCGGCGGCGGGCTGACTCGGATCATGGCGTTCGGCGCAATCATCATCGGCGACGAGATCCTGCGCGGCAAGCGGCCGGACAAGCACCTGGCGAAGCTGATCGAGATTCTGGCCGCGCGCGGGCTGCAGCTCGCCTGGGCGCAGTACCTCGGTGACGATCCGGCGCGGATCACGGCGACGCTCGCCCGGACGTTCGCGTCGCCAGAGCCGGTGTTCTCATTCGGCGGCATCGGCGCGACGCCGGACGATCACACGCGACAGTGCGCGGCCGCGGCGCTCGGGGTGGACCTTGTGCTGCACCCGGAGGCCGAAGCGCTCATCCGCGGCCGCTTCGGCGCCGACACGACGCCGCAGCGGCTGCGCATGGGAGAGTTTCCGCGCGGCGCGGCAATCATCCCGAACGGCTACAACCAGATCCCCGGGTTCTCGGTCCACGACCACCATTTCGTACCGGGCTTTCCGGTGATGGCATGGCCGATGGCCGAGTGGGTGCTCGACAGCCGCTACCGGCATCTGCACCACGCGACGCCCGAGGCCGAGGCGTCGATTCTGGTCTACGGTTCGGCGGAGAGCACGCTCACGCCGCTGATGGTCGAGGTGGAGGCGCGGTTCGGCGGGCTCAAGGTGTTCAGCCTGCCGAGCATGGGCGAGGACGGTGTGCGCCGGCACATCGAGCTCGGCGTGCGCGGCGACCCAGAAGAGGTGACACCGGCGATGGCAGCGCTGCGCGCGGGCGTTCTCGCCGCGGGCGGCACGTTCGAGCCCACGCCGCCGGCGCGCGCCTAGGGGCGCCGCGCCCAAGAGAAAAAACCCCCGGGAGCGCCGGGGGTTGCGAGGGGATCGACGCGGGCTTAGGCGGCTTTCTTCTTTTCCTTGCCGACTGCGGCCGAAGCGGCGGCAATATTGGCCTCCGCGATCTCGGTCGCTTGCTTCGCGACCTTGCTGAAGCTGTCGTAGGCCGAGTTGGCGGCGGCGAGGGCCGACTTCACCGCGGCGACCGCGACGTCGGAGCCGGCCGGCGCGTTCTTGGCGAACTTGTCGAGGAAGCCAACCATGCTGCGGTTGATCTCGCCGGCCTGGGTTTCCAGGAACCGGGTGAACTCCGTCTGCGACTGGGTCGAGAGCTCGTACACGCTGCGCGAGTAGGCGATGGCCTTTTCGAGGTTCGGTTGGGCAACCGCGACGTTGAGGTTCACGAACTCCTGAATGTCTTTCGCGTTCAGCAGCGCCTTAGCGTGGTTCACGCTCTCTTCGAATGCGCTCTTGCTCGCGTTGAAGTGCAGCGCCGCAAGCTTCTCGTAGGCCGCAAAGTTCGCGTTCGCGAGGGACAACAGCGCTTCGACGCCGGCCCTGTTGTTGGCCGCGATTTGTTCTGGGGTCACGTACATATCAATTTCTCCTAGTCTGGGGTTGGGAAACCGTTTGCGCGGGCTCGGGACCTACCGCGATCCGGGAGCGATGTTGCAGCGCACAATTCGGATTGTACCGAACGGTCTGGCGTTGTCAAGAGAAATTTGTGCGACGCATCATTTAGCGCGCGGGCCGGCAAGTAAACTTATATGAAACATTTACTTATGTTAAAGGTCGCCGGTCGGACCGCGATCGCTGAACCGGCTTTCGGGCGGAGCGCGGCGGGCCGGAGCGGCGAACGGTCCGCGAGTCGCCGATCGACCGACCGGCGCGGTGCCAGTACCCCCAGGGCGACATTCCAGCACGACCGCACACATGCGAAAGACTCGCACCATGGGCGGTGCGTCAACGCCGTCGCTTCGCACCCTTGGTGCCTATACCACGCGCACCGAACCGACGAGTTGATCGAGAGGGGCTAGCACAATGCGGGTCGGATGGCCGCATTTCCGGTAGTGGAAATCGGATGATCGTCTCAATGTCAATGGGCTTCACTCCGAGCCCCCGCAACACCGTCGCGGCAACGGTTTCAGCGTAATTACGCGGCGCGGTATGCTCGAGGTACCGAAGCATCGCCTGGTGGGTGGTGCCGACAACCAGGTCCCACCCCGCCTCGGCGCACGCGAGTCGGAAGACCTTCGTTCTCAAGCCATTCTGGATATCCGCCATCGGTTGACTCTTGACCAGTTCACCGTAATCCCAGATCCGCGAGACGAACCGGCACCAGGCGACATCGGCTTGTGACTTACGCAGCCACAGCCGCACGCCAGTGCCGACGCGCAAGGCAGGATCGTGGATGCCCTTCATCGCGGCCTCAATCGCTGCGATCGTCTCGTCGCCCAGCCATTTGATCGTCGCGTCTAAGAGTTCCACGGTACTTTTGAAATGGCCGTAGAAGGTCCCGCGCGCAATATCCGCCGCCCGAATGAAGTCATCGATGACCGGTGCCTGGAGCCTCCGGTCGGCAAAGACCCGCATCGCAGCCTCAAGAATCCGTCGCCTGGTCCTGGCGCGGCGCTCGCGCCCCACGAGGGTACGGTGGTCAACGGTCCTGTTCTTGGGCCGCGCACGGCCGGTCGTCATCTTGGTTCGCGCATGGGGCGCCTCGTTGAGCATTGCTTGACAAATTAGTCCATAATGAACTAAATGTCCATTGCACTTTTGCTCGGGTGGCGCGCGCGAACACACGGCAGGATGAGACCGCGGCCGGAGGGGGCACAATCGAGCAGCTGTACCCGAGCGTTCCGCTCGCTCAAACTTGGGGGGAAGAGATGAATAACGATCATTTGCGGGCTGCTGCTCTCTCGTCGCGACTTCTTGCCGACACCAGACAGCCGGAGCAATGGTCGGGGCAATGGACGGCGCAACTACTCGTGAACGGAGAACAACGATGAAACACACCGTGCTCAAGGCTTTCTGCTATGTCGTCATGGCGACGGTGCTCTTGGGGACAATCGTCACTGCGCAAGCCGAAAATGCGAAGCCAAACATCGTCTACATCGTCGCCGATGACCTTGGCTGGAAAGACGTCGGATTTCAGGGTTCCGACATCAAGACGCCGAACATCGATCGGCTCGCTCGGACCGGCGCGCGCCTCGAACAAGTTCTACGCACAGCCGATGTGCACGCCGACGCGGGCCGCGCTGATGACCGGACGCTATCCTTTCCGCTACGGATTGCAGACCGCCGTCATTCCGTCGGGCCACACCTACGGCCTGCCGACCGACGAGTGGCTGCTGCCACCGGCGCTCAAGGACGCAGGCTACAAGACCGCGATCATCGGCAAGTGGCACCTCGGCCACGCCGATCGCAAGTACTGGCCCCGCCAGCGTGGGTTCGACTACCAGTACGGCCCCCTGATCGGCGAGATCGACTATTTCACCCACGAGCAGCATCACATCCTGGACTGGTACCGTAACAACAGACCGCTCATGGAGAAGGGTTATTCCACCACCTTGATCGGCAACGACGCGGTGAAGCTCATCAACGGGCACGATCAGACGGCGCCGCTGTATCTTGTATCTGACTTTCAACGCGCCACACACGCCATACCAGGCGCCGCAGGAGTATCTCGACCGATACAAGAACATCGCCGAGCCGAGCCGCCGCGCCTACGCCGGCATGATCACCGCCATGGACGACCAGATCGGCCGCGTGCTCGACGCGCTCGACAAGAAGAAAATGCGCGGCAACACGCTCGTCATCTTCCAGAGCGACAACGGCGGTACCCGCAACGCCATGTTCGCGGGCGAAGGCGACATGTCCAAGATCAAGATTCCCTGCGACAACGGCCCCTTCCGCGACGGCAAAGGGTCGCTCTACGAAGGCGGCACGCGCGTGGTAGCGCTCGCCAACTGGCCCGGGCACATCAAAGCAAAGCGGGCAGCACAGTGGATGAGATGATCCATGTCGTTGACCTGTATCCGACACTCGTCGGCCTTGCCGCTGGGCGACTCGGCAAGAACAAGCCGCTCGATGGCATGGACGTTTGGCCGACGATCAGCGAGGGCAAGCCGTCGCCGCGCACCGAGATCGTCTATAACGTCGAGCCGTTTCGCGCCGGCATTCGCCAGGCCGACTGGAAGCTCATCTGGCGCACCCCGCTGCCGTCGGCCGTCGAGCTCTACAACATCACGCAGGATCCGTCCGAAAAGAACGACCTGGCGGCCGCGAACCCGGAGAAGGTCGCCGCGCTGCAGAAACGCGCGAACGAATTGGCCGCCACAATGGCCAAGCCGATGCTGCTGCAGACGGAATTCAACGCCATGCGCGAGCGCCTGCACATGCCGCCGGCCCTTCCCAAGGAAGAGGCTTCCTTCAACGAAGAGCAGTGATCGCCCCGCGCAGATCAGCCGGAGCCGAGTGTCCGGGTCGGGGTCGATGGCGGTGTCGAAATGACCGCTGTTGGGGACGTGGCTGTGCAGCCGCTTCTGGCCCATTCCCGAACGCGTGGCGCAGCGCGCGGGACCGTGGTCGGCGCAGCTCGCGGGGCGCGCCGCCGTCTCCGCTGCGCCGCCGCGGGAGCGGACGGCAAGCCGCCAACCTTGCAGGAGTGACGGCAGAATGCACCAGGTAATCGTCGTCGGCGGCGGCGCCGGCGGACTGGAGCTCGCGACCCGGCTCGGCAACCGCCTCGGCCGCGCGCGCCGTGCGGTGATCACGCTGGTCGACCGCGACCGCACCCACGTCTGGAAGCCGCTGCTGCACGAAATCGCCGCCGGCAGCATGGACCTCCATCAGCATCAGCTGGACTATCTCGCGCAAGCGCGGTGGCACGGCTTCACGTTCTGCCACGGCGCGCTCGAGGGGCTCGACCGCGGCCGGCACGAGATCGCGGTCGGACCGATCCTCGATACGCGCGGCGCGGAGGTGATCCCGCGGCGCACGCTGCGCTACGATACGCTGGTGCTCGCGCTCGGCAGCACCGCCAACTCGTACGGCGTCCCGGGCGTCGCCGAGCATGCTTTCGCGCTCGATTCGGCGCCCGAGGCGGACCGCTTCCATGAGCGTTTGGTGACCGCCGTGCTGCGGGCGAACTACCATCCGCAGATCGCCCACCGCCGAATGCGGGTGGTGATCGTCGGCGGCGGCGCGACCGGGGTGGAACTCGCCGCCGAGCTGCACAACGCGACCCGCGCGCTCGCCGCGTACGGGCTGGAGAACCTCGATCCGGAGCGGCACTTCACGCTGACGCTGATCAACGCCGACGCGCGCATCCTGCCGATGCTCCCGGAACGGATCGCGGACGCGACCGCCGTCGCACTCGAGTCGCTGGGCGTCGCGGTCCACTGCGGCGAGCAGGTCGTCGAGGTCACCGCGAACGAGGTGCGCACCAAGGCCGGCAAGACCTTTCCCGCCGATCTCACGGTGTGGGCGGCGGGCATCAAGGCGCCGGGGGTCCTGCACGAGCTGGGTGGCCTCGAGACGAACCGCCTGAACCAGATCGCCGTGACCGCCGCGCTGCAAACCACGCGCGACCCGGACATCTTCGCCTTCGGCGATTGTGCCGCGTGCCCGTGGGCGGGACACGCCGGCAACGTCCCGCCGCGCGCGCAGGCCGCGCATCAGCAGGCGGCGCACCTCGTGCGCACCATCGTGCGGCGGCTCGAGGGGCGCGCGCCGCAGCCGTGGCGCTATCGCGACTTCGGCTCGCTCGTCTCGCTCGGCGAGTACAGCACGGTCGGCTCGCTGATGGGCTTCATCTCCGGCCCGAGCCTCCGCGTCGAAGGCTGGTTCGCGCGGCTGATGTACGTGTCGTTGTACAAGCAGCACCTCCTCGCGCTGCACGGCTGGTGGCGCGTCGCGGTCGACACGCTCGCGCGCACGCTGCGCCGCGCGGGCGAGCCGCGGATCAAGCTTCATTGACCGTGGGCCGACGCGTGCTCGGCTGGCTACTGTTCGGTGCGGCGGTGCTGGTCGGGGTCCCGGCGGCGATGTATCTCGCGCAGGAGCGCCTCCTCTTCTTCCCGCAGCCGTTCGCCGGACCGCCGCCGGCGGCGCGCGGCGCGCGCCCGGTGGTGGCGCTCGCGTTCGAGACCGCCGACGGCGTACGAGTGCGCGGGTGGCTGGTGCCGGCGCCAACCCCGCGCGCGCCGGTGCTCATCTACTACGGCGGCAACGCCGAAGAGGTGTCGGGGCAGGCGCAGGCGCACGGCTGGCCCGCCGACTGGTCGCTCGCACTGGTGAACTATCGCGGCTACGGCGCAAGCGAGGGCAAACCCTCCGAGCGGAACCTCTTTGCCGACGCGCTGCTCGTGTACGACACGCTCGCGCGCCGGCCCGATGTCGATGCCTCGCGCATCGTGCTCATCGGGCGCAGCCTCGGCACCGGCGTTGCGACCTACGTCGCCGCCGAGCGCCCGGTCGCCGGCGTGATCCTCGTCTCGCCCTACGACAGCATGACCGACCTCGCGCAGCGGCACTACCCGTGGTTGCCGATCGGCCTGCTCTTGAAGCATCCGTTCGATTCGCGCTCGCGCGCGCCGCGGATCCGCGCACCGCTGCTCGTGATCGTCGGCGGGCGCGACACCATCGTCGCGCCCGCGCACTCGCGGCGGCTGTTCGAGGCGTGGGGCGGCCCGAAGCGCTGGATCGAGATCGGCGCGGCCGATCACAACGATCTCGACGCGTACGCCGCTTTCTGGCCGGCCATCACGGCGTTCCTCGGCGAACTGCGCCCGGATGCACCGCGCTAGCGAGCGCGATCGCGCGCGCGCGCGGGATGCGGGCCCGGTCCCAGTTTGCGCTCGCCCAGGCGAGCACCGTCCCCGGCGGCTCGCGGCCGAGCGCCGCCGGCGGCGCTTGGCCGAGCAAGCGCAGCGCCGCCGCGAGCGCCGCGGCCGGCCGCGACCGATCGACCGGCGCGGCGAGCGTCTGCTTGGACAGCTTCTCCCCCTGGGCGTCGGTGACGACCGGCAGGTGCAGATAGCGGGGCGTCGCCGCGCCGAGCAGGCGCTGCAGGAAGATCTGACGCGCGGTCGAATCGAGCAGGTCGGCACCGCGCACGACGTCGGTGATTTGCTGGTACGCGTCGTCGACCACGACCGCGAGCTGGTAGGCGAACAGCCCGTCCGCGCGCCGGACGATGAAGTCGCCGCTCGCGCGCGCGAGGTCTTGGCGCGCGCGGCCGTGCGCGGCGTCGTCGAACTCGATCGTGGCGGCGTCGACCCGCACCCGCAGCGCGTGCGCCGCGCGTCCGGGCGGCAGGCCGTTGCGGCACGTGCCCGGATAGACGAGGCTGCCGTCGGGCCCCGCGAGCGCCGAGTCGGCAATCTCCTTGCGGGTGCAGGCGCAGGGAAAGACCACGCCCGCGCCGCGCAGCCGCTCGATCGCCGCGGCGTAGGCGGCCGCGCGCGCGCTTTGGTACAGCACGGCGCCGTCCCAGTTCAGCCCGAGCGCGGCGAGCGTGCGCAGGATGTCGTCGGCCGCGCCCGGTGCCGCGCGCGGCGGATCCAAGTCCTCCATGCGCACCAACCACTCGCCGCCGGCGGCGCGCGCATCGACGTAGCTGCCCACCGCCGCCACCAGCGAGCCGATGTGCAGCGCGCCGGTGGGCGACGGCGCGAAGCGGCCGCGGTAGCGGGACGGCGATGGGGCGTGCACGGTGGAGCGTTCGGCCGAGGTCGAGGGAGCCGTCTAAAGTAGCAGAAGCCGCCGGTCGGCTGCGCACCGGCTGCTATACTCGCCCGCGGTAGCGTTCGGGGAGCACTGGCGCGTGGCGACGGTGGAGTTGACCCGGGATAACTTCGAGACCGTCGTGGCCGGGAACGACATGGTCCTGGTCGATTTCTGGGCGCCGTGGTGCGCGCCGTGCCGGGCGTTCGCGCCGGCATTCGAGGCCGCCTCCGACCAGCATGCGGACGTCGTGTTCGGCAAGCTGAACACCGAGGAGCAGCCCGAGGTCGCGGCGGCCTTCCACATCCGTTCGATTCCCACGCTCATGTTCTTTCGCGAGCGGGTGGTGCTGTATGCCGAGGCGGGTGCCTTGCCGCCGCCGATGCTGGAAGAGGTGCTCGCCCGGGCGAAGTCGATTGACATGGCGGAGGTGCATCGCGAAATCGCCGAGCGGGAACAGGGCGCAGCCGGCTGACCGCGCGTTGGACGCCGCCGCCGCTCCGGGCTTCTCGCAGCCGCTCCCCGAGGCGATTCGCGCGGGTAGGGTGGCGGCGCTCTACCGTCAGGCCGTTCCCGGCCTGATCGTCGGGCTCGGCGTCGCCGCGACTTGCGCCGCAGTGCTCTGGCACGCGGTGGATCGCGTCGGGCCGGTCCGCTGGTTCCTCGCCGTGCTCATCGCGACCGGCCTCCGACTGTGGTTGGTGCGCGCCTATCGCGCTCGGCCGCGCGCGGTTGAGGAGGCGCCGGCGTGGGAGAACCGCTTTGCCGCGGGGGCCGCCGTCACGGGCGTCGTCTGGGGCCTGCTCGCCCTCCTCGCGGGCGACGCGAGCTACGCGCTGCAGGTGTTCGTCGCCTTCGCCTTCGGCGGCATGACGATCGGCGCGATGGGCGCCTATTCGTCGAGCCGCCGGACATTCCTCGCGCTCGTCGCGCCGATGCTCGCCGCGCTCGCGCTCCGGTACTTCTATCTGGGCGGCGAGCTCTATTCGGCGATGGGGCTGCTCGTGCTCCTGTTCTTCGCCTTCGCGTTCCGGATATTCCACAGCCTGCAGCGCACGGTGACCCAGAATATCGAGCGCGGGATCGCGAACGAGCGCCTGCTCGCCGAGCGGCGCGGCCTGTTCGACGCCGCCACCGTCGGCCTCGCGTTCATCCGGGACCGAGCGCTCGTCGACTGCAATCCGGAGTTCGAGCGCATTCTCGGCTGGCCGCGCGCGGCGCTCGTGCCGGCGCGCGGCGACAGCCCCGCGCTGAGCGATGCGCGCTGGCGCGCGGCGGTCGAGGAGGCTTACGAGCGCGCCGCGCTCGGCGAGGCATACCGGGGCGAGCTCGCGCTCACGCGCGGGGACGGCAAGCTCATTTGGTGCGACCTATCGGGACGCGCGGTGATCCCCGGCCAGCCCGACCTCGGGCTGCTGCTCTCGTGCGCCGACATCACCGAGCGCAAGGGCGCGGAGGCGGCGCTGCGCGGGAGCGAGGAGCGCCTGGAACTGGTGGTGCGCGCCTCGCAGGGCGGTCACTGGGACTGGAACATCGGCGCCGACCAGGGGTACTTCTCGCCGCGCTTCAAGGAGATCTTGGGCGAGCCGCCCGACGCGCTCATCGGCGGGTTCGCCGCGCTCCAGGACCGAGTGCATCCGGAGGACAGCGACCGCGCGCTCGCGGCGTGGCAGAAGGCCCTCACCGCGCCGCCGGGGCCGTTTGACTGCGAGTACCGGATGCGCCGCGCCGACGGCAGCTATGTCTGGGTGCACGCGCGCGGGATGGTGCTGTGCGACGCGCGGCAGCGGCCGCTGCGCTCGGTCGGCTCGCTGATCGACATCTCCGACCGCAAGGCGATCGAGGAGCAACTGCGCGAGAGCGAGCAGCACTTCCGCTACCTGGTCGAAGCGGCCAACGATCTGGTCTGGGCGGTCGACCGCGACGGCCGGTGGACCTACCTCAGCCCGCGCGCGACGCGGCAAATCTTCGGCTGCGACCCGGAGGACATGCTGCAGCAACGCTTTGTCGATTCGCAGCCCGAGAGCGAGCACGCGCGCACGTTTGCGATGCTGCGGCGCGTGCTCGCCGACGGCACCGCTTCGCACTTCGAGACGCGGCACATCAACCGCAAAGGCGACGAGATCGTGTTGAGCTTCAATGCGACGCCGCTGCGCGCGGCGGGCGGCGCGATCGCCGGCGTGACCGGCACCGCCACCGACACGACCGAGGTGAAGGCGAAGCAGGCGGAGCTCGCGGCGGCGCTCGCCGAGCAGGAGCTGATCTTCGACTCGGTGTCCGAGGGCATCGTGTTCCTCAAACAGCGCACGGTCCACAAGTGCAACCGCAAGTTTGCCGAGATGCTCGGCTACGCGCCGCAGGAACTGGTCGGGCAACCGTCGCTCGTCTGGTACGCCGAGCCGACGGAGTGGGAGCACATCGGGCGGCAGGCGCGCGCGACGATGACGCGCGCGGGAAACTACCAGACCGAGCTGCTGGTCCGGCGCAAGGACGGCAGCGCGTTCTGGTGCGATATCCGCGGGCGGGCGGTCGACCCGGAGCGTATCGAGGAGGGAACGATCTTCATCTTCATCGACATCTCGGCGCGCAAGGAGCGCGAGCAGCGCATCCAGCATCTCGCCGACCACGATGCCCTCACCGGGCTCCTGAACCGGCGGCTGCTGGAGGACCGGCTGCAGCAGGCGATCAACCTCGCGCGGCGCAACGGCACAATGCTCGCCCTGATGCTGATCGACTTGGACGGGTTCAAGGCGGTGAACGACCAGTACGGCCATCTGATGGGCGACTACGTACTGCGCACGGTCGCCAAGCGGCTGGCGGGTTGCGTGCGCGAGTCCGACACCGTGGCGCGGCTCGGCGGCGACGAGTTCGTCATTCTGCTGACCGGGCAGCGCTCCCCGGAGGACTCGAGCGTCGTGGCGGAGAAGATCCTGGGCGCGTTCGCCGAGCCGGTCGCGGCCGGCGGCCGCCGGTTCATGATCGGCGCCTCGATCGGGATCAGCGTGTTCCCGCGCGACGGCGCCGCGCCCGAAGCGCTGCTCAAGCACGCCGATGCGGCGATGTATCGGGTCAAGGAAGCGGGCAAGAACCGGTTCGAGTTCTACTCCTCGTGAACCACGGGCGTCGGCGCCCGCGGCGACCGCGAGCGGGAGTATCTCGAGCGACGAGGCGAGGGCATGAACACTAATCTGCAGCACGCCGCGGTGCTGATCGGGCGCGTCGCGCTCGCGCTGCTGTTCCTGTGGTCGGGCTGGGACAAGATCGAGAATTTCGCCGGTGCGGCCGGCTACATCGCGCAGGCCGGCCTCCCGCTCGCCCGGCCGCTCGCGGTCGGCTCGATCATCGTCGAGCTGGGCGGCGGCATCCTGCTCGTCGTCGGCTGGCAGGCGCGTTGGGTCGCCGCGGCGCTCGCCGCGTTCACCCTCGCCGTCACGCTGATCTTCCACAACTTCTGGGCCTACACCGGCGCCGAGGCCTACGGCCTGACGATCCACTTTTTCAAGAACCTGTCGACCATCGGCGGCCTGCTGGTTGTGACCGGGTGCGGCGCGGGGCGCTATCGCCTCGGCCGGAGGCGGGCATGAGCCCGGCGCGCGGCCGGACGCGGCCGGGGCACGTGACGGCGATGTCGACGGCCTAGCTCGGGCTCCGGTCGAGCGCTCAATGTTCCTAGTCGAGGTCTTCGTCGGCCTGTTCGCCGCCGCGATCGCGGTCGCTTGGCTCGCGCGGCGCCTCAGCGTGCCCTACCCGATAGCGCTCGTGCTCGGCGGCGCGGTGATCGGATTCGTGCCCGGCTTGCCGCGGGTGCCGTTCGACCCCAATGTGATCCTGGCCGTGGTGCTGCCGCCGATCCTGTATCAAGCGGCGCTGTTTACCTCGTGGCGCGATTTCCGGGCGAACCTGTGCGTGATCTCGCTGCTTGCGGTGGGTCTCGTGATCGCGACCACCCTCGCGGTCGGCGCCATGCTCAAATGGCTGGTTCCGGACTTGCCCTGGGCGGCGACGCTCGCGTTCGGCGCGATCGTCTCGGCGCCGGATGCGGTGGCGGCGACGGCCATCTTGTCGCGCATGAACGTGCCGCGGCGGATCGTGACGATCCTCGAGGGCGAGAGCCTGGTGAACGACGCCTCCGGCCTGGTGCTCTACAAGTTCGCCGTCGTGGCGGTGTTGACCGGCGCGTTCTCGCTCGCGCAGGCGACCGCGCAGTTCATGCTCGTCGCCGCGGGCGGCATCGCGATCGGACTGGCGGTGGGGCGCCTGTTCGTGCTCATCCACCGCCGCCTCGGCGACTCGTTGATCGAGATCATACTGTCGTTGGTGCTGCCGTACACCGCCTACCTGACGGCCGAAAACCTCCACGCGTCGGGCGTCCTGGCGGTGGTCGCGGCGGGGCTCGTTCGGGGGCGCCACGCGCCGGAGGCGTTCTCGCCGCGTACCCGCATTCTCGCGCTGTCGGTGTGGAACGTCGCGGTGTTTGCGTTGAACGTCCTCGTCTTCATCCTGATCGGGCTGCAGCTGCCGGACCTCGTTGCGGGGCTCGGCCGGCCTTCGCTCGCGCAGGCGATCGGGTACGGCGTCGTGCTGAGCGCGGTCGCGATCGTGGTGCGCATGGCGTGGGTTCTACCCGGCTCATATCTGTCGCGCCATGTGCTCGCACTGGTGCGTCGCATCGAGCCGCCGCCGCCGTGGCAGCGGGTGGTGGTGGTCGGCTGGTGCGGGATGCGCGGGATCGTTTCGCTCGCCGCGGCGCTCGCGCTCCCCCTCGCGACCGAGGCCGGCGCGCCGTTCCCCGGGCGCGACCTGCTGCTATTTCTCGCGTTCGTCGTCATCCTCATCACGCTGGTGCTCCCTGGGCTCACGCTCGCGCCGCTGCTGCGCACGCTGCGCATAGGCGGCGATTGGCTCTTGCACGATGAACGTCTGCTCGCGCGCAAGGAGACCGCGCAGGCCGCGCTCCGCGCGCTCGAACATCTCGAGCGCGAGCGCGACGTCACGCCCGACGTCGCCGCGAACGTCAGGCGCGACTACGAGGTGCGGCTCGCGCGGGCGGCGCCGACCGGCGTGGTACTCGCGGTGAGCGAGGACCCGTGGTGCAAAGCGCGGCTCGCGGTGGTGCGCGCCGAGCGGCAGCGCCTGATCGCGCTCTGGCGCGAGGGTAGAATTGGCGACGAGGTATTGCATGAGATCGAGCGCGAGCTCGACTTGGAGGAATCCCGATTTGGTTGACGTTGCGGCGCGAGACGCCGCCGCGGCGGCGCTCGCGCTCGCTATGGTGAGGACCGGTTCGTGAGCGTCGTCGTCCTGATCTCCGGCCGCGGCAGCAACCTGCGCGCCCTGGTGGAGGCCGGTCTGCCGGTGAGCGCGGTCATCAGCAACGAACCGGCCGCCGCCGGCCTCGAGCTCCCGCGCGCGCGGCGCATCCCGGCGGTCACCGTGGCCCATACCGCGTATCCGACCCGCGCCGCGTTTGACGAAGCGCTGGCCGCCGAAATCGATCGCTTCCGCCCGGCGCTCGTTGCGCTCGCCGGGTTCATGCGGATCCTCACGCCGGGCTTCACCGCGCGCTACGCCGGCCGCCTGCTCAACATTCACCCGTCGCTCTTGCCCGCCTTTCCGGGGCTGCACACGCATGCGCGGGCGCTCGAGTCGGGCGCGAAGATCCACGGCGCCACGGTGCACTTCGTGACGGCCGAGGTCGACCACGGCCCGATCGTGATCCAGGCGGCCGTGCCGGTGCGCGCCGACGACGACGCCGATCGCCTCGCGGCCCGGGTGCTCGCGCAGGAGCACCGGATCTATCCGCAGGCGGTGCGCTGGTTCCTCGACGGGGCGCTCGTCAGCGCGGGCGCCGTGGTGCGCGTGCGCGCGCCGGGCGCGCGGCAGTGGCTCCTCGCGGACGAATGATCCAATCGGCCGCGCGCGCGCGTCGCCGTCCGGGCGGCTGATGGCCGTCACCGTGGCGATGGTGGACGCGCTCGCCGCAGCGGCGCGGGAGGTGCTGCGGCTCGAGCGCGCGTCCGATGCCGTGCTGGCGGCGTTTTTCCGCGCCCATCCCAAGCTCGGCCGGAACGAGCGCGCGTTCGTCGCCGAGGGGGTCTACGCGCTGCTGCGCCGCAAGCGCCTGGTGGAACTCGCGGTGGCCGAGACCGGCGTGGCGAGTCCGAGCGCGCGCGCGCTCGCGCTCGCCGCGGCGGTGCGAGTGCGCGGGCTGAACCTGCGCGAGCTCGGCGGCGCGGTGCGCCCCGACGAGGCGCGATGGCTGCAGGAGGTGAAGGGCGCGGCGCGCGGCGAATTGGCGTTTGCAGTGGACTGCGATCTGCCGGACTGGACAATCGCGCGACTCCTGCCGGGCCTCGGACCGGCGAGCCTGGCGCGGCTCGCGCACGCGCTCAACCAGCCGGCACCGCTTGATCTGCGCGTCAATCTCGTGCGGGCCGACCGCGACACGGTCGTGGCGCAGCTCGCTGCCGACGGTATCGCCGCGGTGCCCACGCCCTATTCGCCGTTCGGCCTGCGGTTGGCCGAGAAGCCGGCGCTCGCCAAGCATCCGCTGTTCCGCGCCGGTGCGATCGAGGTCCAGGACGAGGGCAGCCAGCTGCTGTGTGCGCTCCTCGCGCCGCGGCGCGGCGAAATGGTGGTGGACTTCTGCGCCGGTGCCGGCGGCAAGGCGCTCGCGCTCGGCGCGCAGATGCGCTCGACCGGGCGGGTGTATGCATTCGACACCGCCGAGCGGCGGCTCGCGAAGCTCGGCCCGCGCCTCGCGCGGTCGGGGCTCTCGAACGTGCACCCGCAGCACATCGCGGGCGAACGCGACCCGCGGGTCAAGCGCCTGTTCGGCAAGATCGATCGCGTTCTGGTCGATGCGCCCTGCACCGGCCTCGGGACGCTGCGCCGCAACCCCGACCTCAAGTGGCGCCAAGGCGAGGGCGCGGTCGCCGAACTCGCCTGCAAGCAGGGGGCGATACTCGCCGCCGCGGCCGGATTGGTGCGACCCGGCGGCAGGTTGCTGTACGCGACGTGCAGCCTCTTGCCGGAGGAGAACGAGGGCATCGTGCGCGCGTTTCTCGAACGCCACCCGGCGTTTGCGCTCGTTCCGGCGACCGCCGCGCTCGCCACCGACCGGATCGTGCTGCCGCCGGGCGAGCCGGCCGACGAATGCCTGCGGTTGCGTCCCGACGTGCACGGGACCGACGGCTTCTTCGCCGCACTGCTGGCGCGGCGGGAGTGATCGCTCACGGCCGGCAAATCCGCGGCCTCGCCCCGGTCGCCGAGACGGGGGGCAGCGCACGCGAAGCGTGCGTAGCGTCCGGCGACCGGACCGGCCGGAGGACGTGGCGTAGTGCCGTGTTAGCAACGCGATTTGCCGTACAATGCTGCGCGTTCGCGCCCGGCCGAGAACAAATGGGCGCGGGCGGGGGGCACTCACCACAACACAACGTTTCTCGCGCGCGGAGCCTTACTTCCCGACTATGAACCTGATCCCGTTCTTTGCCGGCGTGTTCGACCTGCCGTGGTGGGGGCTAGTGCTCGTGGCGCTCGCATTCACCCACATCACGATCGCCGCAGTGACGATCTACCTGCACCGCTGCCAGGCGCACCGCGCGCTCGAGTTGCATCCCGCGGTGGCGCACTTCTTCCGCCTCTGGCTGTGGCTCACGACCGGCATGGTCACCAAGGAATGGGCGGCGATCCATCGCAAGCACCACGCGCGGTGCGAGACGCCGGAGGACCCGCACAGCCCGCAGGTCCTCGGCATCAACCGCGTGCTGTGGGGCGGCGTGTTTCTGTACCGCAAGGAGTCGTTCAACAAGGAGACGATGGAGCGCTACGGGCACGGCACGCCGGACGACTGGGTGGAGCGCCAGGTGTACTCGAAGTTCACCCTCACCGGACTCACGCTGATGGGCGTGATCGACGTCGCGCTGTTCGGGATCGTGCCGGGCCTCCTCATTCTCCTCACCCAGATCGTGTGGATCCCGCTCTGGGCCGCCGGCGTGATCAACGGCATCGGCCACTACTGGGGCTATCGGAACTCGGACACCCCGGACGCGAGCCGGAACATCGTGCCGCTCGGCATCCTGATCGGCGGCGAGGAGCTGCACAACAACCACCATGCCCATGCGACGTCGGCGAAGCTGTCGAGCAAGTGGTACGAGTTCGACATCGGCTGGCTCTATATCCGGATTCTCGCCGCGCTCGGGTTCGCGCAGGTGAAGAAGATCGCCCCGAAGCCGCGGTTTGCGGTCGCCAAGGCGGTGGTCGATTTCGAGACGCTGCAGGCGGTCATCACGCATCGCTATGACGTGCTGGCGACCTACGCGCAGTCGCTGAAGCAGACCTACGTCGAGGAGCTCGGCAAGCTGAAGCGCTTCGCGCCGCAGGACGCCGCAGTCCTGCGCCGCATTCGGCGCTGGCTCAACCGCGACGAGCGGCGCCTGTCGGAGCCGGCGCGCGCGACGCTCGCTGCGGTGCTCGCGAAATCGAAGGCGCTCGCCACCGTCTACGCGATGCGCCACGAGCTCGCCGCGCTGTGGGAGCGCTCGTCGGCTTCGCGCGATCAGCTCGTGAGCCAGCTGCAGGACTGGTGCCACCGCGCCGAAGCGAGCGGCATCGCGCCGCTCGCGGAGTTCTCGGTCCGCCTGCGCTCCTACGCCTGATCGCACCGCTCGGTCACCAACAGCCCGCCTCTGGCGGGCTTTTTTATTGCCGCTCGCGCCGCGCTTCCCCGGCGCCAGGGCTTGTTTCGGATACCGGAATTTTGCTTCGCAGCGTGACACGTACTGCGGAGCGGACTATGGTGCGCTCTGGCGGCTGCCAACAAAGGAGTGAGCCATGGCGCGCTGGATTCGCTTCTCGCATCAGGGCACGGCCGGGTTCGGCACGCTCGACGAGGGCACGATCCGGGTGCACGAGGGCGACCTCTTCGCCGGCGCTCGGGCGACCGGCGCCACGGTGGCGCTCGAGGCGGTGAGGGTGCTCACGCCCACCGTGCCGACCAAGATGATCGCGCTGTGGAACAACTACCGCGCGCTCGCGCAAAAGCTCGGCAACCCGATCCCCGCGGAGCCGCTCTATCTCCTCAAGGCGCCGAACTCGTTTCTCGCGCACGGCGAGACGATCCGCGCGCCGGCCGCCTACTCCGGCAAAGTCGTCTATGAAGGCGAGCTCGGCGTGGTCATCGGCAAGCGCTGCAAGGCGGTGTCCGAGGCCGACGCGCCGGGCTTCATCTTCGGCTACACCTGTATCAACGATGTGACCGCGGCCGAGCTCATCAGCCGCGACAAGACGTTCGCGCAGTGGGTGCGATCGAAGAGCTTCGACACCTTCGGCGTGTTCGGGCCGGTGGTCGCGACCGGGATCGATCCGGCGACGCGCAGCGTGAAGCTCGTGCTGAACGGTGAGGAGCGCCAGAACTACCCGTGCTCGGACATGATCTTCGCGCCGGCGCGGATCGTGAGCCGGCTGTCGCAGGACATGACGCTTGAGCCGGGCGACGTGATCTGCGTCGGCACCTCGATCGGCGTCGGCTCGATGAAGCCGGGGAGCACGGTGAGCGTCACGATCGAAGGCATCGGGACGCTGACCAACAAGTACGAGTGAGCGAGGAGA